>ENA-OWPM01000022-OWPM01000022.1-human-gut-metagenome-genome-assembly--contig:-NODE-22-length-203920-cov-55.668722_pt1 | contig 203920 bp, 167 predicted proteins | sample MGYA00248267_ERZ651852 | MGnify/ENA primary metagenome ERZ651852 (study PRJEB26924, sample SAMEA4378228) | human gut metagenome | biome: human gut; feature: human-associated habitat; material... | reverse complement strand
GATTTCCTTTGTGAGTTTTGCGAACAGGAACATCATATTTCGTTTGTACGATTTTCTTTATAATAACCAATAATATTGACTTGTGAACGGTCTCCTATATCTGCCCTTGACTACCTATAACGTAGCCATAAAATCTGCCTGCATTACCCAGTTAATCTCCGGTTGTCAGATTTTGATTTTTACCCATTTGCCCTGCTTGAAACGTACCGTTGCAAAAATAAACCTTGACACCTGATCACCGAGCACGCCCATCCAGATACCGATGATTCCCAAGCCGAGGACATAACCACAGAAATAGGAAATGATGGTACGGATGAAAGTAACACTGATCATGGATGCAACCGCAGTGTAGAGTGTATCACCTGCACCGCGGAGGCATCCCATATAGATGACCTGACAGATCTGGAAAATCACGACAAGGATGATCACATGCATAATCTGAACGCCAATCGCTACAATAGGTTCCTCTGTGAAAAACAGATGATATAATCCATTTGCTCCAAAATAATAAATAGCGACAAGGCATACAGCGATTACAGCACCGATGAGACGACAGGTGCGTCCATACTCTTTGGCAAGATCCGGATCACCGGCACCTAAGCTTCGTCCGATCAGGGCAACTGCGGTTGCCTGCAGACCGTCGCCAAACGCAAAGGAGAGTGCCATAATATTCATGCCCACCTGGTGAGCCGCCATGGCATCGGTTCCCTGATCTGCCGCCATAATAGCGGTTAACATAAATCCAATCCGCATCAGCACCTGTTCAAAAAAGACACTGTAAGCGACTTTGATCAGGTTGAGAAACGCAGTGACGGTTGGACGGATATGCTGCTCTATAATATAAGGAATACTTAAAAAACTGTCTTTTCGGAAAATAGAGGCAACGCTCATGATGCAGGCAACTATGGTTCCTGATACGGTAGCAAGAGCTGCACCGCGGATACCAAGTGCCAGAAAACCAAAATGGCCGTTAATCAGCAGGTAATTTAAAATAATATTGATTGTATTGGAAGTTACGTTGGTCCGCATGGTGATCTTCGTATTGCCGGCACCGCGCTGCGCAGCGTTGATTCCCATTTGGATGCAGTTGAAGATCATTCCGCCCATAATAATGCTAAAATAAGCAACGGCATCAGCATGGGTGTCAGCAGTAGAACCACAAAAATCAATAATGGCACCTGCAAAAAAGACGAATGCAACACTTGAAATCACAGCAGCAATCACAATAAATAAAACTGCGGTAAGCAGAATTTCATTGGCAGAGTCCTGCTTCTTTTCACCACGTCTACGGGCGACAAGAGCCGAGATCGCAACATTCAAGGCAAAAAAGAGTGCAAGCCCTAATAACTTAGGCTGTGTGGTAAGCCCGACAGCCGCTACTGCATAAGAACCAAGCGAGCTGACCATGAGAGAGTCAATCAGTCCGGCGAATGCAACAAAGAAAGACTCAACAATAGCTGGCCATGCCATATCAATCGTAATCTTTAATGTTTCTTTATGATAATTTCTTTTCACAAATTGCTTCTTTAACACGTTCATAGCTAAAACTCCATTTTTTAATGTATAAAATAGCCTCTTACAGTTTGCACATTATAGCACGTTTTTAGGGACAGGGTAAACTGTTTTTGACTTGTCATAAAATCAGCAGGTGTATATAATGGAATTATTCGGTATTCATTTCAGAAAGCGCAGAATTTGCATAGGATTCGAAAAGAGCTGGAATGGATAGGCTGAAGTTTGAACTGAAAGAGGAATAACGATATGGCTAAAGAATTAACAGAGCTGGAAAAGCATTATAATAAATTTAACGAAGAAAAGCGTCTCGGACGACGTCACGGACAGGTAGAGTACCGTATTACCATGGAGTACATCCACCGCTATTTAAAAGAATTGCAAAATCCCAAAATACTTGATGTGGGAGCGGGAACCGGACGGTATTCTGTGGCTTTGGCAGAAGAAGGCTATGATGTCACAGCAGTGGAACTGGTAAAGTACAACCTTGGAATTTTAAAATCCAAGGGCAGCAGTGTGAAAGCGTATCAGGGAAATGCACTGAAACTGTCACGTTTCGCGGACGAAACATTTGATGTGACATTGCTGCTTGGTCCGATGTATCATCTGTATACATTTGAGGATAAAGTGAAAGCACTGAGTGAAGCAAAGCGCGTGACAAAAAAAGGCGGACTTATTTTTGTCGCATATCTGATGAATGATTATGGCGTTCTGATGTATGGCTTTAAGGAAAACATGGTAAAAGAATGCTTAGCAGATGGCAGACTGACACAAGATTTCCATTGTGTATCCAAAGAGAAAGATTTATACGAGTATGTTACATTATCTGACATCGAGAAAATCAATGAAGCAGTCTCTTTGCAGAGAGAAAAAATCATAGCGCCTGACGGAGCTGCAAATTACATGCGTCCTGTTTTGAAAGAGATGAATGAGGAGACATTTGAGCTGTTCGTCAGATACCAGATGTCTGTCGCAGAGCGTATGGACTTGATGGGGGCAAGTGCCCACACGGTTGATATTTTGCGTGTATCGTGAAGCAGATAAAAATCAGATGCAAAATTGATTATGCAATATCAAATTGCAGATTATAATAATGGAATACGCGATCTTTGCAGCTTGTGAATAAAAATGCTTGTACGTGATACCCTAACTGTGAAAACAGATGTGCAATACTATCTGAATAAACAGGAGGGAAATGGTATAAAAAATAATTGTTAAATTGTGATATAATTATTTTGCCAGAAAAAAGCGAAATGGGTAAAAAACAAAAAAATAACAGTGCATACAATGGTGCGCCAACGGATAAAAAGGAGACTGTATACAAAAATGACACGAACGATGAATACGTTTATGAGAATGGACAGTACGAGAGTGCGCATGGAGGAAATGGCTACCGCTATGGAACGAACCGACAGGTTTCCGGTGTTCATAAGACTTTAAACCGGGAAGCACAGAGGGAATACAAAGCCTTGGAAAATGCCCTGGAGCATGGAACCGCAGGAAAGAAAAATGACGAGCAGCGTCACAGATTAGATTCCGAGTGTGAACTGATGCAGTACCCAAATGAATTAAGCCAGTTGACAGACCGCATGGCATCAGATAGCTGGCAGGGATAATGAAGGTGCTTCGCGATTTTATGAAAATTGCCTTAAATCGGAACAACTACTTTAAATTATTAAATTGAGGTTTAACAAATGAATAAAAATTTAGAAGAAATTTCAGACGGAAAAAGATATGGATTAAATGATATGGTACGGGCAGCCTGCAATGATTGTGCAGGCTGTTCCTCGTGCTGTGAGGACATGGGAGAATCCATTCTGTTAGATCCGCTGGATATTTATATGTTGACGAAAAATTTAAACTGCACCTTTGAAAATTTATTGCAGCAGAACATAGAGCTGCATGTGGCAGACGGACTGATCCTGCCGAACTTGAAAATGACACAGGAAAATGTCTGTCCTTTTCTAAAAGAAAAAAGATGCAGCATTCATAGCTTCCGCCCCGGCATTTGCCGTGTTTTCCCATTGGGACGCATTTATGAAGAAAACAAGTTGGACTATTTTCTGCAATCGGAAGGCTGTGTGAAGGAGAACCGCAGCAAGGTAAAAGTAAGCAAATGGCTGGATACGCCGCAACTGAAACAGAATCAGCAATATCTCATAGACTGGCATGCACTTCGCAAGAAAATAGAGCATATTTTAGCAGAGATGCCGGATGAAAACCAGAAAAAGACGATCACGATGTTTTTGCTGAATACTTTTTACATAAATCCGTATGACACGGAGCAGGATTTTTATCCGCAATTTTATGCGAGACTGGACAGAATTACGCAGGTGATCGCCTAAATAGCACAATTATCTAAAATAGCGCAATAACCGCAAGGAGGAGTTATGAATTACGATGGAATTTTACAGTTTAAGGGAACATGGCGGAGTTATCAGGCAAGGGTATTAAAGAATACAGACCGGTATATGTCGGACGGCAAGATACATATTGTAGCAGCGCCTGGTTCCGGAAAAACGACATTGGGGATAGAACTGATCCGCAGGATGAACGGAAAAGCACTGATTTTAGCTCCGTCCATTACGATCCGGGAGCAGTGGATCGCAAGGATTGAGGAAGCTTTTTTATGTGAGGGCGTGCAGGGAGAAGATTTTCTTTCACAGAATTTAAAGCAGCCAAAGGCGATCACGGTTGCAACTTATCAGGCATTGCACAGTGCCATGACAAGATTTCAGGGAATGCAGGAAGATGCAGGTGAGGAGAGTGGCACAGACGAGTGCCCGACAGAAAACGAGACAGAGGAAGTAGATTACAGCGGTTTTGACCTGGTTGCGGCGATGAAAGAGGCCGGGATCGAAGTGCTCTGTCTGGATGAATGCCACCATCTGCGAAGTGAATGGTGGAAAGCATTAGAAGATTTCAAAAAACAGGTGGATAACCTCAAAATCATAGCGTTGACAGCAACACCGCCATATGATTCCACACCGGCCATGTGGACGCGGTACATGAATATGTGTGGAGAGATCGATGAGGAGATCACGATACCGGAGCTTGTGAAAGAGGGAAGCCTCTGCCCACATCAGGATTATGTTTACTTTAACTATCCGACAAAAGAGGAAGAGCAGGAAGTCAGACGTTTTCAGGAACGCAGCAAAGCAATGACAGAAAAAATCATGCAGGATACACAGTTTCTTACGTATGTGAGAAGCCATAAGGGGCTGAGTGGACAGCTTGCGGATGACCTGCTGCTGGATAATCCGGCATATCTGGCATCACTGTTGATTTATTTGCAGAGCAAAAATATTGCATTTCCGTCCAGATTACAGAGACTTTTGGGAGCAAAAAAATTACCATCCATGAACGTGCAGTGGATGGAGCGTCTGCTACAGGGATTTTTGTATGATGATGTGGATTCATACATGTGTGACAAGACATATCGCGAATTGTTAATTGCAGATTTAAAATCCAGCGGTCTGATAGAAAAGAAAAAAGTCGTCATGATGAAAAGTGCGTCAGTGGAAAAAATGCTCACAAATTCTCTTGGAAAATGCAACAGCATACGGGATATTGTGTATCATGAGTATGAGACATCCGGTCAGAATTTAAGACTGCTGGTTTTGACAGATTACATCCGGAAAGAATATGAAAAAGCAATTGGAAATACAGAATACGATGTAAACTCACTTGGAGTACTTCCGTTTTTTGAAATGCTCCGGCGCGAAAATGAAAAGAAAAATAAACAAATCCGTTTTGGAGTGCTTTGTGGGACAATCGTGATCATCCCGGCGGAGGCAAAAGAGGCGTTAGAGCAGGAGATCGGAACGAGTGGAAAAGTCACATTCACCAGGATCGGAATTCTTCCTGAAACAGATTATCTGAAGGTGACGGCTGTTGGAAATGCACATTTTCTGACAGGGGCGGTAACCAATGTATTCTCAAAAGGCTATATGCAGGTGCTGGTCGGCACAAAATCGCTGCTGGGGGAGGGATGGGATTCTCCTTGCATCAATTCCCTGATCCTTGCAAGCTTTGTCGGTTCATTTATGTTAAGCAATCAGATGCGTGGACGCGCTATCCGTGTGATGAAAGAACAGCCGGAAAAAACAAGTAACATCTGGCATTTAGTATGCCTGAGACCGTGGGATGAGGTGCTGAAGGCAGACGACAATCAGATCAGCGAAGATTACAGTATGCTGGAACGAAGGATGGAACATTTTCTAGGTCTGCATTACACGGAAAATACGATCGAAAATGGAATAAAACGGCTATCAATTATTAAAACTCCATTTAACAAAACAAATGTTGACAGGATTAACAGACAAATGCTGAAAATGTCGGGACAGCGCGATACGCTAAAAAAACGTTGGGACAGCGCGCTTGCAATCTATGACAAAATGGATATTGTGGATGAGACAGAGGTGAAAGACAAGTTTGTGACGAGTGTGGTTTTCTGGGATGCGATTCTCACAATGATCCTGTCAGCAAGTTTATTCCTGATCGGGGCAATTGGGGCAGGTGTCGTGGCGGGAGCGTCCCGAAATGGATATATAGCCGGAATCTGCTATTTCTTCATTGTTGTCGGACTGACTGGAATCATGATACGTTTTCCGAAAATTTTCATGCTGGGCAGTCCGTTAAAAAGATTAAAGGCATTTGGAAATGGAATCCGTAAAGCGTTGGAGGAGCAGCAGCTTCTGGAAGAAACACACTGCAAAGTAGTGGCAGAATCTCCGGGACCGGATAACCATATCATTTATCTGTCCGGTGGAAGCGGCAGGGATAAAGCGTTGTTTGCACAGTGTGTCAATGATTTTTTTGATGTGATCGACAACCAGCGTTACATACTTGTGAAAAAGAAGGGTCGGAAAGGACTGAACGGTTTCTATGCCATTCCAAATTGCTTTTCGAAAAAGAAGGAAGATGCGGAATGTTTCGCAAAATGCATGCATCCGTATATTGGAGGCTATGACTGTGTGTATACAAGAAATGAAAAAGGAAGGGAACTTCTGTTAGAAGGCAGGGTAAAGGCACTTGCCAATCGGGAGGAGCGTTGTATTTCCCATAAAAAAGTAAAAGGGGCATTGGAGTAAGATGACGCAGGACAAACTCCGGTCAGGAGTTTGTCTTACTGAAAAATGCAACGCAGATTCCGCCCGGACCCGTATGGGTTCCGATTGTGCTTCCAATGGAACTGATAGGCAGTTCTTCCACATAAGATTTCCAGAGATCGGTGTTATCTTCTATGTATTTTTGCAGAAGGGAATCTTCTAATCCGGTATAACCGAGACAAAGCGGCATGGAGAAATCAATACCATTGCATTTTGCAATTTCCTCCCGGAGCATATTGCAACCGTTTTTTGAGCCGCGTGCCTTTCCAAGAACTGCAACCTCTCCATCGACAATTGTGATCACCGGTTTAATCGAGAGCAGATTTCCGGCAAGAGCGGCAGTCTTTGAAATACGACCGCCGCGTTTTAAATACTCCAAAGTATCTAAAAGAGCCAGAACGCGGACATCCTTCTTACGCTGATTTAAAGCATTGGCAATCTCTGCGGCAGAAGCACCCTCGTCGCGGAGACGGCAGGCATACATGACAAGAATCTGTTCGCCTAAGCAGACATTTTCACTGTCAACAATTGTGATACAGTCCTCATAATCATCCAGTGCAATATTGGCACTCTGGAAAGTGCCGGAAAGCTTGGAGGAAAGTGTGATGACAACAGCAGAATCACCTTTCTTTTTCACATCTTCATAAATCTGCTCAAAATCGTGAGGGGAAATCTGGCTTGTAGTTGGCAGGCAGTCTCCTTCAATCAGTTTTTCGTAAAACTGGCGGTGGCTTAAATTAATGCCGTCAAGATATTCTTCTTCCCCGAAAATTGTTTTTAAAGGTAAAAAGTCAAGTCCTAATGCATCCGCCTGCTCTTTGGTCAGATCAGATGCGGAATCAATGATAATTCGTACACTCATAAAAATCTCCATTTCTATTCATTCATAAGTTCCCATTGGAATAAAAAATACATTAAAATATTTTGATAATCAAACTATTATGAACTATAGACCATGTGGAACAGAATGTCAATAGTATTTTGATAATCAAACTATTTTACTATATGGAATACCGTGCTATTAAGCTGCGTCTGCATAAGAATGAAAAAATAAATTCATACTAATGGTAAATAATAGGCAAAAACAAGGAGGATTTATGAGTTCATTATGGACGCAGGAAATAGAGATGCCAGAGTTTCCGGCTTTGGAAAAGGATATCCGCACGCAGGTTCTGATCATTGGAGGTGGCATGGCGGGAATTTTGTGTGCTTATTTTTTACAGCAGGCGGGAGTTGATTATTGTCTGCTGGAAAAAGACCGTATTTGTCAGGGCGTGACAGCGCATACAACAGCCAAAATTACGGCACAGCAGGGATTGATTTATGAAAAAGTGCTGCAGTCATTAGGGCAGGAGCGGGCGGAACTTTTTTTGAAAGCAAATTTAAAGGCAGTGCAGCATTACAAAAATCTGGGGCGTTTTGTGGACTGCGATATGGAGGAGGCAGATTCCTATCTTTATTCGGTCAGGGAGCGCAGAAAATTAGAAAGTGAGATGCAGGCATTAAGCAGCCTTGGCTTTCAGGCAGATTACACGGAAGATACGGAACTTCCGTTTGAAGTGGAAGGCGCTATACGTTTTCCTGGGCAGGCGCAGTTTCAGCCGCTCAAGTTTGCCGCCGGTATCAGCAAAAATTTGAAAATCTATGAACATTCACAGGTGCGGGAGATGACAGAGTACTTTGCACTGACGGAAAAAGGCTCCGTCGCAGCGGAAAAAATTATAATCACAACGCATTTCCCATTTATCAATACGAGAGGTTCCTATTACTTAAAGTTATATCAGCACCGTTCCTATGTCCTTGCCTGCGCATATGAAAAAAATCTGAAAGGAATGTATCTGGAAGCGGACAATATCGGCTTGTCATTGCGCAATTACAAAAATTATCTGCTCATAGGTGGTGGCGGACATCGAACCGGAAAAGAAAAAAACAGCTGGGATTTACTGCGTGATATTGCAAAAGAATATTTTCCGGAGGTGAAAGAACAGTATTTCTGGGCGACACAGGATTGCATGTCGTTGGATAAAAGACCTTACATCGGACCATACAGTAAAAATACGCCTGATCTTTTTGTGGCAACCGGATTTGGAAAATGGGGAATGACAGGTTCTATGCTGTCGGCTATGATCCTGTCGGATCTTGTGCAGGAAAGAGAAAATGAATATGCAGCCATTTTTTCACCTTCGCGGAATATATTAAAACCACAATTAATTTCTAACATCAGTCATGCCCTTACCGGCATTGGAAGAATCGGTGGAAAAAGATGCAGTCATATGGGCTGCGTATTGCAGTGGAACAGGGAGGAACAGGCGTGGGAATGTCCGTGTCACGGATCAAGATTTTCTGCGGACGGAAAAGTGTTAGACAATCCTGCCTGTGATGGACTAAAACAGAAACATAAAAAATAGGTATTGAGATTCAAAAAAAGCAGTGGTATGATACGAAGTCGGAATAAAAAACAAAGGAGAAAAAACAATGAAATACGTGAGACAATTTCTGATCATTTTGTTCATTTCATTTCTGGGTGAACTTTTAAAACATATCATACCACTATCAGTACCGGCGAGTATTTATGGCATGCTACTTCTTTTTCTTGCATTGGAATTTAAAATCTTAAAGGTTTCAGACATTAAAGAGACGAGTAATTTTCTGATTGAGATAATGCCTTTAATGTTTGTGCCGGCAGGAGTCGGACTGCTTGATTCCTGGGGAGCGCTGCAGCCAATCTGGATTCAGGTGGTTGTGATCACTTTGATCTCAACAGTGGTTGTAATGGGCGTTTCCGGAAGTATTACGCAGTTTGTAATCCGTAAGGGAAAGAAAAAGGAGGAGTAGGACATATGAAACCGTTTTTAACAGATTCTGTTTTCTTGGGAGTTGTGATCAGCCTGCTGACCTACGAGTTTGGATTATGGTTTAAGAAAAAAGTAAAAATAGCGATATTTAATCCACTTTTAATTTCTGTGATCGCAGTTATGGTTTTTCTTGTGGTATTTCATATCGACTATGCCGATTATCAGGAAGGCGCAAAATACATAAGCTATCTGCTGACACCAGCAACTGTCTGCCTTGCAGTGCCACTTTATGAACAGCTTGAGCTGCTTAAGAAAAATATGAAAGCAGTCATCGCCGGAATTGTTTCAGGTGTGATTACCAGCGTCAGCTGTATTCTGGTATTGGCACTGATTTTCCATTTTGATCATCAGCAATATGTTACATTGCTTCCAAAATCAATTACCACAGCAATTGGAATGGGCGTATCAGAGGAACTTGGCGGCTATGTGACCATTACCGTTGCGGTCATTATTATAACCGGAATTTTTGGATACATAACAGCGGACGTGATCTTAAAACTTTTTCATATAGAAGAACCTATCGCAAAAGGAATTGCAATTGGTTCTGCATCCCATGCAGTTGGAACTGCCAAAGCAATGGAACTTGGAGAAATCGAAGGAGCGATGAGCAGTCTGTCGATCGCAGTTTCCGGTATTTTAACCGTTGTTGTCGCTATGATATATGCGAATTTTCTGTAAATCTGTTTTAGAGTTAGAATCATTGCAATCCGTCATGGCAGGAAAAATAAGTACATAAAATAATCAAGCAAAATACACACGAAGCGATATCGTGTGTATTTTACTTTACAGATAATAGCATGAGTGATGTAGTGGTAACAAAAGCCACAGAATTTCATATAATAATTTGAAAATATTTTATGGAAGAAAATATGTATTGTCAGAATCGAATCAGTTATCGTGTGCAGGAAGGGGATTCCCTGTACAAACTTGCAAAACACTTTCATACAACCGTAACCGAACTTATTTTGCTCAATTCCGGGGTGAATCCCTATAATCTTCAGGTTGGCATGCGTCTTACAATCTGCCCGGGAGAAGGTTACGTGGAGGACAGACCAGAAGCTGGAAATACCGGCAATCAGCCAGCAACGCGTCCGGGCAGCAATCAAAATAACAATCAGTCAAATCGCCCGAATAACAATCCAATCGGCGGAGTTGTGATCATTCCAACACCCCCAACGCGTCCGGGAGCAGCGCAGCAGCCAGGAACATCAACCCGCCCGGGAGCAGCGCAGCGGCCAGCAACACCAACGCGTCCGGGAACAACGCCCCAGCCCGACAGCAGTAATGGCATGGATTTAAGAGAGCGCATGCGTATGGCATGGCTCAATCACATCATGCTCGTAAAATTTTATCACATCAGTTTCTTTGAAAATCTGTCGAGCCAAAATGCGTGGAAAGACGCAGTACAGAAAAATGCAGAAGACATCCTTGCGATTTTCGCACAGTACTATCCGGCTTCCGCAATGCAGAGATTTCGGACACTTTTTATGGAACATCTGCGCCTGACAGATGAAGTCGCCGACGAATTAAAGGCTGATCCAACCTATTCGGGAGAGACAATGGAAAACTGGTATATCAACGCAGAGGAGCTTGCATCCTTTTTGAGCAGGCAGACACCGGCATACAATGAGACAGAGTTACGGAAAATGTTCTACGATCATCTTGATATGGAGCGGCAGCAAATGGAGGCTTACCTCGACGGCGATTATGAGACGGATATTGCAATCTATTTGAGATCGCAGCAGAACATGATCGAGCTGGCAGATTTCCTTGCAAGCGGACTTCTTGCGCGGTAAATAACCAAAGACCACCACCCGGCATATCTCAATATGAGCGTTGCAGCCGCAGACTGTAAAAAATGCGGCGAAGCTCATTTACGAGGAAGGGTGGTGGATTTTTTTGTTTGAAAAAATCATAGCAATCATCATAATACTTGCAATACTTCTGCTTATCAGCCTGTTCATCTGTATCGTAGTCAGATGCAAAAAAAGCAGGAAAAAAGTAAAAGGAATGTGTAACAGTCAGAAAAACAGACTTTTAAATGAATTGTCGGAGCCGTTTGGCTTCTGTTATATTCCGCCCAATCCATACCGTGGACGCTGGCAACCAGACCGGATATGACGCTTTATGTGGACCGCGTCGTTTTGGCAGGACCGCTCGCCGTCACATAAAAAAAGTATTATTACCTCAAATTTTAAGTGCTATAATCATAAATTATAAATGGTCGACATAATTTGGAATAAACCGAAGAAAAAGCCGAAAAACCGCGTTATTTTAAGAAAAACAGTTTGACGAAATTGGCATTTATGATAAGATATAGTCGTTAGTCCTGAACGGGATAAAGAAAAAATTGCAATCAGGAAAGTGACGGCTGGCTGAGATTAGCCGGTGACAATAGAGAAACAGAATCGAAGGAGTTTGAAAAAATGATTAAAGTTGTGAAATTCGGTGGAAGCTCTCTTGCAAGTGCAGAACAGTTTGCGAAAGTTGGCAAGATTATCCGTGCAGACAAAGAGCGAAGATATGTAGTGCCTAGTGCACCGGGAAAAAGAAATTCTAAGGACACAAAGGTAACGGATATGCTGTACGCATGCTATGACCTTGTGGAGAAGGATGAAGATTTCCGTGTGATGTTAATGAAAATCAAAGACCGTTATGACACAATCATTAATGGTTTGAATCTAAAACTTTCTTTAGAGGAAGAATTTAAGAAAATCTCCGAGAATTTTAAAAATAAAGCAGGTGTTGATTATGCAGCATCCCGCGGTGAATATCTCAATGGTATCATCATGGCGAACTACCTTGGATATGAATTTGTGGATGCAGCAGAAGTGATCTTTTTTGATGAGGACGGCAACTTTATGCCGGAGAAAACAGATCAAGTGCTGTCTGAGCGTCTTGCAAAAACAGAGCGTGCGGTCATTCCGGGATTTTACGGCGCCAAAGAAGATGGAACCATCAAAACATTTTCACGTGGAGGTTCTGATATCACAGGATCTATCGTATCGAGAGCGGTTCACGCAACCTGTTATGAGAACTGGACAGACGTTTCTGGATTCCTGATCGCAGATCCAAGAATCATCGATAACCCACAGCCAATCAAGACAATCACATACCGTGAGCTTCGTGAACTTTCCTACATGGGAGCCGGAGTTCTTCATGAAGATGCGGTATTCCCAGTGCGCAAAGCTGGTATACCGATCAATATCCGCAATACCAATGCACCGGAAGATGAAGGAACCTGGATCGTTGAGAGCACCTGTCATCAGTCAAAATACACGATCACCGGTATCGCAGGTAAAAAAGGCTTCGTTTCTGTAAACATTGATAAAGATATGATGAACTCCGAAATTGGATTTGGCAGAAAAGTGTTATCTGCATTTGAAGACAACGGAATCTCATTTGAGCATATGCCTTCCGGTATTGACACCATGACCATTTTTGTTCATCAGCCGGAGTTCGAAGGAAAAGAACAGGCAGTCATCTCTGCTATCCACAGATATGCACAGCCTGACAGCATTGAGTTAGAGAGTGATCTGGCACTTATCGCTGTTGTAGGACGTGGCATGAAATCAACACGTGGAACAGCAGGTAGGATTTTCTCGGCATTGGCACATGCAAACATCAATGTAAAAATGATCGATCAGGGATCTTCTGAGTTGAACATCATTATCGGTGTAAGCAACGCAGATTTTGAGAATGCGATCAAAGCAATTTACGATATTTTTGTCATCACACAGTTATAGGATAAATGAAAGAACAAACTACTTTTCGAAAGACAATTGAAAAAGTATGGAAAAATAGGGCTGCAATCGTTATCGCAATTGCAGCCACTGTTTTTATGTGCGGATTAACGGTGCTCGAATTTATGGCGCTTCGAATGGAGTGGAATCTCCCGGTGTTATCTTATCTCACAGGTGATTCTGACAGTTATATTTTTGAAGAATACAGAAGCGATGAGATGAAGCTGGATGACAGCACGGAAAATGTATTGCTGGAGGAAACGGATAGTTTAGGACAGGAATTTTCGGGAGACAGTTCATTAAAGAATGGCTTGCAGGAGAGCGATTCTCGGAAAGATAGTTCGCCAGGAGAATTATTGCAGGAAAACGATTTACAGGAAGATTCTTCTAATAGCAATGATTCACAGGAAAAGTCTGATTTAGAACATTCAGCCGAAAAAACGGAAACCAGCGCCGAGGCAGAATATCCTTATTATCTGAAAGTGAACCGGAAGGAAAACTGTATCACCGTATACACATTAGATGAAAATGGCGAATACACAGTTCCGTATAAGGCAATGATCTGCTCGACCGGATTATACAATGGAACGCCGCGCGGTGTATTTCATTTGTCTACCAAGTATTTGTGGAGAGAATTGTACGGAAAAGTTTATGGTCAGTATGCCACCAGAATTACAGGCGGTGTTCTTTTTCATTCCGTTCCATATTATAAAAAGTCAAAAAATGCCCTGTGTACCGACAAATATAATAAACTTGGGCAGCAGGCGTCTATGGGGTGCGTGCGGCTTACGGTGGAAGATGCAAAATGGATTGCCGACAATTGTCCGGCTGGAACAACTGTTGAGATTTATGATGATGACGATCCGGGACCACTGGGAAAGCCGGAGGCAGCGCATATCGATACCGACAGTCCGAACAAGGGCTGGGATCCGACAGATCCGGACGAGGACAACCCATGGCACCAGCTATCGGACGATCAATAAGCAGGTAAAATGAAATATTTTACTCGGAAAACTCTATAAGAACATGAAAAAGGCGACATCGAAATTTTTTTTCTTTCAATGCCGCCTTTTAAACTATTTCGTCCATGGGACTGTACCTCGCTATTCTTTTTTCTTGTGTTTTCCTGTTTCTGGTTTGACTTGAAACTTCTAAACAACTTTTATTGCCTATCGTTTCATTTGCAAAACCTTGAAACAATCATTTGGACTTCTTCGCTTTTTCCTCAACTTCTGAAATTGTTTTCTTATGACATTTGGAATTGTATCATATAAGAATGTCTCTGACTGATACTAATTCAGGATTCCTTTCTTAGGATTGTCATGTTTTCAGTTCATCTTTTGAAGGTAAAACCGAATGCACTTAATGTTTTGGTGGACTGTACCTCGATTCTTTAAAAATTCTTTTGGGTAAATCGTTACGTTTCTGGTGGTCCGTACCTCCATTTCTTTAAAATTCTATTAGGTAATTCGTTCTCTTTCTGGTGGATTGTACCTCCTTTAATTTTTTTCTCTCTCGTTTTTGTTAATTTATTTATAACAGATAAAACACTATTTGTCAATAATAAAATTAGAAAAAAATAAAAATAAAATAAATGATAATGATAATTGTGTTAATTTTATAAAATATTCAGAAAACAATGGCGGAATGGAACCGTGGAACTTCTTTTTCATATAATAAAATGAAGGGAGCGTAGGTGCAGGGATATGAACGGTCAAACAATACTTTTAATAAGCGATATGCGTCAGGTATATCTGGCAGAAATCCTGACAAAAAAAGGAATCAGTGTGCGCTGCCTGGATATTAGAAATAGTCAGACAGCAGAAGAACAGCTTTCCAAGTTGAAAAATTTTCTTACAGAGGCAGCAATGCTGATACTTCCGATTCCGGTTGCAAAAGTTCCGAAGCAGGATCAGTTGAATGAAATTTTGAATAAAAATCTGAAAAACGATACATTGGTGCTTGGCGGATGCTTCTCAGAAGAACAGAGAGGCATCTTAGGAAGGAGAGGAATTCGTTATCTTGATTTTATGGAGGATGAAGTGGTGAAGCAGGAGAATGCAGTGGCAACCGCAGAAGGTGCAATTGCAGAACTTGTAAACCATAGTCCTTATAATATAGAAGGCGCAAAGATTCTGGTGACCGGATATGGAAATTGCGGCAAAGAAATCGCCTTAAAACTCCGCGGACTTGGAGCGAGGGTAACGGTACTTGCAAGGCGTCGTGAGGTAAGAAAACAGGCAAAAGAGGACGGATTTTACGCAGTCGATTTTGCATTTGGTCCGGAGGAGGCAATGGGTGCGGCAATGCTTGTAAACACAGTGCCGGCACCGGTTGTGACAAGAGTTATCATCCGCGAACTTCCACGGGACGCCTATATTCTGGATATTGCCTCAAAACCCGGCGGAACAGATTTCGCATGTGCAAAAGAGGCTGGTATCCGGGCAGATCTTGTTCTTGGAATCCCGGGAAAATATGCACCAAAGGAGAGTGCTTATATTCTTGAGCGGGCGATAGGAAGTTTTACGAAAAAAATGGAGTGATCACGCAAATCTGTTTGTGTCAGAAAATATATACAAATGTAGTACAGTTGACTAAAAATAGCAGGAAGGTATAGAAAATGGACTTTTCAAAATGTAATATCGGACTTGGGATTACAGGTTCCTTCTGCATGTTTTCAAGAGCCAGAAAGGAAATAGAAAGGCTCACGGAATTGGGGGCAAATGTGATTCCTATTTTTTCATTTAATGCACAGACCTGTGATACCAGGTTTGGAAGTGCAAAAGATTACGTGGAAGGAATTTGTGATATTACCGGAAATGAGGGGATACGCACCATTTGTGCAGCAGAACCGATCGGACCAAATAATTTTCTGGATATTATGGTGATCGCACCGTGTACCGGAAATACAGCGGCAAAGCTTTGCAATGGAATTACAGACACGCCGGTGCTTATGGCAACGAAAGCCCATATGAGAAATGGAAAACCGCTTGTGATCTCAATCTCAACGAATGATGCACTCGGCGCAAATTTCAAGAATATTGGCATGCTTATGAATACGAAGAATGTTTATTTTGTTCCGTTTGGTCAGGATAATTGCAAGAGTAAGCCTAATTCGCTGATTGCAAAAATGGAATTACTGCCGGAAACAATTGAATATGCTTTGAATGGAAAGCAGATACAGCCGGTGATTCAGGAGCCGAATTAAACCTCGTATTGTTAATGAAAAAGAAAAATCGTCCAGACGAAATATGATGTTCCTGTTCGCAAAGCTTACAAAGGAAATCATATTATCTGGACGATTTTCTTTTTGTCAAACTTTACAAGCATTATTTATTTCTGCTCTGCCTCGTAAGCTTCACGACAGGCTTTTGCAAGCTGGTCTCCGCAGGAAGTTCCACGTCCGTTGCAGGAGATACCTCCAATTTTCTGCTCTACCTGCTCAACGGTTAAGCCCTCTACAAGCTTTGGAATCGCCTGAAGATTTCCGTTGCAGCCACCGGTAAATTTTACGTTATGAACCACATTTCCTTCTAATTCTAATTCAATCTGGGTAGAACATGTACCTTTTGTTTTGTATACATACTTCATAATATATGCAGACCTCCTCTTTTGATGATACGATTCCATACATTATATATCATCCCGGAAGTGTTCGACAAGTTCTTTTTTTGGAAAATCAAAATACCCCGGATGTTATGCCGGGGCATGAGTTAGTCGTTTATACTGTTAAAGTCGATAAATAAATCTGGATAGATTCCTACGTTGATCGTATCTGAGAATGAGTATTCGTCAATATCACCATGTTCCAGATCGTATACAGTAATCCGTTTTTTTTCTGGATCAACAATCCAGTATTCGCGAACACCAGCAGTACGGTATTTGAATAGTTTTGTGTAATAGTCCATTCGTCTGCTGCCAGATGATACTATTTCTATAATCCAATCTGGTGCACCATTGCAGCCTTTATCTGTGAGCTTGGATTTGTCGCAGATGACGCTTATATCCGGTTCAACATAATTTTTATCATCTGCATTTAGAAAAACGGCAAATGGAGCGATATATGGCTCACACAACCCCCCTCTTGATTTTATATAGGTGTTAATGATGGTAAAGAGATTGCCGGCTATAAGCTGATGTCTGCGTGTAGGTGGAGCCATGTAATAGATTTGACCATCGATCAGTTCGGCGCGTTCCCCATCCGGGAGGTTATAAATATCATCTGTAGTATAGATTCTTTCCTGTGGTAAAGTCATTAAAACACCACCTTTCATAAATAATAGGGGATAAGAGTATCTTCGTCATCTTGCAATAGAATTATAGCTTATAATTAAAAATATGTACATAATATAAAACAAAAATAAAGATATCTGTTTGTGGAGGGTTACTGTTAGCTTAGCAGAAAAACACTTGTAGTTTTGCTGCGGAGGACGACAATTAAATTATGTATACATAAATCCGACAGGATATTTTGCAGTTAATAAAAAATTCACAAATCGTTTACGCCTATTTTAGTTGTGATAAAGCTTGAAAAGTGTTACAATAGCGATACCGTGCGAGATTTGTAGCTGGTAAATTTTACAGTACAGATGTTCAAATTTAATAAAGCCGGGGACAGGAATAGGAGTTTTTATGGGAGCATTGACAAAAATCTTCGGAACACACAGCGAGAGAGAGCTGAAAAGAATCTATCCGCTTGTTGACAAAGTAGAGTCTTATCGTGACTCTATGCAGAAACTTTCCGATGAAGAATTAAGAAACAAAACAAAAGAATATAAAGAGCGTCTGGAAAAGGGCGAGACTTTGGATGACCTTTTGCCGGAAGCATTTGCAACGGTTCGTGAAGCAGCAAAACGTGTGCTCGGCATGGAGCATTACCGCGTACAGATTATCGGTGGTATCATTCTTCATCAGGGACGTATTGCAGAGATGAAGACCGGTGAAGGTAAGACACTTGTTTCTACACTGCCGGCATACCTGAATGCACTGGAAGGCAAAGGTGTCTGCATCGTAACCGTCAATGATTACCTTGCAAAACGAGATTCTGAGTGGATGGGACAGGTTCATGAATTCCTTGGACTGAAAGTAGGCGTCGTGTTAAATTCCATGACGAACGACGAGCGTAGGGAAGCATATAACTGTGATATTACTTATGTTACAAATAACGAACTTGGTTTTGATTATCTGAGAGATAACATGGTGATCTACAAAGAGCAGCTTGTTCAGCGTGGATTGCATTATGCCATCATCGATGAGGTCGACTCTGTATTGATCGACGAGGCGAGAACACCACTGATCATTTCCGGTCAGAGTGGTAAATCTACCAAACTATATGAAGCGTGCGATATTCTCGCAACACAGTTAAAACGTGGTGAGGATGTGCCGGAGTACTCCAAGATGGACGCCATCATGGGTATTGAACAGGAAGAGACAGGAGACTTTGTTGTCAACGAGAAGGATAAAGTTGTCAACCTGACACAGGAAGGTGTGAAAAAGGTTGAGCAGTTCTTCAAGATCGACAACCTCGCAGATGCTGAGAACCTTGAGATCCAGCACAATGTGATCCTTGCTCTGAGAGCACATAACCTTATGTTCCGCGATCAGGACTACGTGGTAAAGGATAACGAGGTCATGATCGTTGATGAATTTACCGGACGTATTATGCCGGGACGCCGTTATTCAGACGGACTTCATCAGGCAATCGAAGCGAAGGAGCATGTAAAAGTAAAACGTGAGAGCAAGACGCTTGCAACAATCACATTCCAGAACTTCTTCAACAAATTTGACAAAAAGGCCGGTATGACTGGTACAGCACTCACAGAAGAAAAAGAGTTCCGTGATATTTACGGTATGGACGTTATTGAAATCCCGACCAATAAACCAATCCAGCGTATCGATCATCATGATGCCGTATATAAGACCAAGAAAGAAAAATATCGTGCAGTTGTCGAGGAAGTGAAGAAGGCACATGAGAAAGGACAGCCGGTACTGGTTGGTACGATCAACATTGATACTTCCGAACTGCTCAGCGGCATGTTAAAAAGAGAGGGAATCCCTCATACTGTATTAAATGCGAAGTTCCACGAACTAGAGGCTGAGATCGTAGCAGGTGCCGGACAGCATGGAGCAGTTACGATCGCAACAAACATGGCAGGCCGTGGTACGGATATTAAGCTTGATGATGACGCAAGAGCAGCAGGTGGTCTTAAGATCATTGGTACGGAACGTCATGAATCAAGACGTATTGACAATCAGCTCCGCGGTCGTTCTGGCCGTCAGGGAGATGTGGGAGAATCACAGTTCTTCATTTCGCTCGAAGATGATCTGATGAGACTCTTTGGCTCTGATAAACTGATGGATGTGTTCAATGCACTTGGCGTTCCGGAAAATGAACAGATCCAGCACAAGATGCTTACCTCTGCCATCGAGAAAGCACAACAGAAGATTGAGGCAAACAACTACGGTATCCGTAAGAACCTGTTAGAATATGATCAGGTTATGAACGATCAGAGAGAGATCATTTACAAAGAGCGTCTGCGCGTGTTAAATGGAGAGAGCATGAGAGATGCGATCTTCAAGATGATCACAGACCGTGTGGAGAGCTGCGTGGATACCTGTATTTCTTCTGAGATTCCAAAAGACGAGTGGGATTTAAATGAACTGAATCAGTTGCTGCTTCCTATCATTCCGCTGGAACCTATAACAGAAGAAACGATTGCTGATATCAGGAATAACAAAGAACTGAAGCATCTCCTAAAAGAGAAAGCTGTGAAGCTTTATGAAGCAAAAGAGACAGAGTTCCCGGAACCGGAACAGTTCCGCGAGTTAGAGCGAGTTGTTTTACTGAAAGTGATCGACCGTAAATGGATGGATCATATAGATGATATGGATCAGCTTCGTCAGGGTATCGGACTGCAGGCTTATGGTCAGAGAGATCCTCTTGTAGAGTACAAGATGGCAGGATTTGATATGTTTGATGAGATGACAGCGAACATTCAGGAAGATACGATCCGTCTGTTATATCATGTGAAGATTGAGCAGAAGGTAGAGCGTGAACAGGTTGCAAAAGTAACCGGAACAAATAAAGATGATTCTGCACCTGCTGAACCGAAGAAACGTGCAGCAGCGAAGATTTATCCAAATGATCCATGCCCATGTGGCTCTGGAAAGAAATACAAACAGTGCTGCGGAAGATTCGCAGAGTAAAAAAGATGCAGAGCATTCAGCGTGAGAAATTGTCTGAATGCTCTGATTTTTTATTGCGGATGGAGGTAATGTTAAAATTAATAAAAACAGAACAAATGTTCTCTAAATAATAGACAAAATCAAATCTTTGTAGTAGAATTAGCGTATAAATGCAATACTATAAAAAATGGTTTTGTCTTTTTTATTGAAACATAGAATTCAGTTTTTGATAGATTCAAGAAGGGAGACAGTGTAATGGAGTTCAAACTACACGCCCCATACCAGCCAACCGGTGATCAGCCCCAGGCGATCGAAGAACTGGTAAAAGGTTTCAAAGAGGGAAATCAGTTCGAGACCTTACTCGGTGTTACTGGATCCGGTAAGACCTTTACGATGGCGAACGTCATCGCACAGCTTAATAAGCCGACTCTCATCATTTCGCACAATAAGACACTGGCAGCGCAGCTCTACGGAGAATTCAAGGAGTTCTTCCCGGAAAATGCGGTGGAATACTTCGTATCCTACTACGATTATTATCAGCCGGAGGCATATGTGCCGCAGACGGATACCTATATTGCGAAGGATTCTGCAATCAATGAGGAGATTGATAAATTGCGTTTGTCTGCCACGGCGGCACTTGTAGAGCGGAAAGATGTGATCGTGATCGCCTCGGTTTCCTGTATCTATGGTCTGGGCAGCCCGGAGGATTATCTTGGCATGATGGTATCTCTGCGTCCGGGAATGGAGAAGGACAGAGACGAAGTCATCCGTGCGCTGGTTGACATCCAATATACGAGAAATGATATGGATTTTCACCGGGGTACATTCCGTGTGCGCGGTGACACAGTGGAGATTTTTCCGGCAAACTACAGTGACACGGCAATCCGCGTGGAATTTTTCGGAGACGAGATCGACCGGATCACGGAGATTGATGTGCTGACCGGGGAGGTCAAGTGCAGTCTGGAACATTTTGCGGTTTTCCCGGCTTCCCATTATGTTGTCCCTATGGAAAAGATTCAGAAAGCATGCGTGAATATTGAAGCGGAAATGGAAGAGCGCGTGAAATATTTCAAGGGCGAAGACAAGCTGTTAGAGGCACAGCGTATCGCAGAGAGAACCAATTTTGATATTGAGATGTTGAAAGAAACAGGATTTTGCAGCGGCATTGAAAATTATTCCAGACATCTTGCTGGACTTCCGGCAGGAGCAACCCCGCATACGCTGATGGATTATTTTAAGGATGATTTTCTGATTATTGTAGACGAGTCACATATTACGATTCCACAGATAGGAGGAATGTATGCAGGTGACCAGTCCAGAAAAACGACACTTGTAGATTATGGTTTTCGTCTTCCTTCGGCAAAAGACAACCGACCTTTGAATTTTGAGGAATTCGAGAGCAAGATAGATCAGATGCTGTTTGTTTCTGCAACACCAAATACGTATGAAGATGAGCATGAGTTACTCCGTGCAGAACAGATCATCCGGCCAACAGGTCTGCTTGATCCTGAGGTGGTAGTCCGCCCGGTAGAGGGACAGATTGACGATCTGATCGGAGAAGTGAATAAAGAGACAGCGAAGAAACACAAGGTTTTGATTACGACTTTGACTAAGAGAATGGCAGAAGATCTGACGGACTATATGAAAGAACTCGGTATCCGTGTAAAATATCTGCATTCGGATATTGATACTCTGGAACGTGCAGAGATTATCCGTGCTCTGCGTCTGGATGTGTTTGATGTTTTAGTTGGAATCAACCTGCTTCGAGAGGGACTTGACATTCCGGAGATTACGCTGGTGGCAATTTTGGATGCAGACAAGGAAGGATTTTTGCGATCCGAGACATCTTTGATTCAGACAATCGGACGTGCGGCGCGTAACAGCGAGGGACATGTTATTATGTATGCCGATAAGATCACAGATTCCATGCGTAATGCGATCAACGAGACTGAGCGGCGTCGTAAGATCCAGCAGGAATATAATAAGGAACATAATATTACACCGACAACGATCCAGAAGTCCGTTCGTGATCTGATCAGTGTATCCAAGAAAGTGGCACAGGAGGAACTGAACTTCAAGAAAGATCCTGAGTCTATGAACAGAGAAGAATTAGAGAAGCTGATCGCTGACATTCAGAAGAAGATGAAGAAAGCAGCCAGTGATCTGAATTTTGAGGCAGCAGCCGAATATCGTGATCAGATGATACAGTTGAAGAAGATGCTTGAAGATTTATAAAGTGTAATTATGAAGTGACAAGTATTTATAGAAAGGCAAGAAAAAATATGAAGACATCAGAAAACCGCAAGTACATTAAGATCCGCGGTGCGAATGAACATAACTTGAAGAATGTAGATGTAGATATTCCAAGAGATGAATTTGTTGTATTGACCGGACTTTCCGGTTCTGGCAAGTCATCCCTTGCATTTGATACAATTTATGCAGAAGGACAGAGACGATACATGGAGTCTTTGTCTTCTTATGCGAGACAGTTTTTAGGACAGATGGAAAAACCGAATGTGGAAAAAATCGAAGGACTTTCTCCGGCAATTTCCATTGATCAGAAGTCGACAAACCGGAATCCAAGATCAACGGTAGGAACGGTCACGGAGATTTATGATTATTTTCGTCTGCTCTATGCAAGAATCGGTGTGCCGCATTGTCCGAAATGTGGGAAAGAGATTAAAAAACAGACCGTGGATCAGATGGTCGATCAGATTATGGAACTCCCGGAGCGCACCAAGATTCAGCTTTTAGCTCCGGTGGTCAGAGGACGTAAGGGAGAACACCAGAAGTTTTTTGAACAGGCAAAGCGAAGCGGCTATGTCCGTGTTGTTGTGGACGGCAATCTCTATGAATTGTCAGAAGAAATCAAATTAGAAAAAAATAAAAAACATAACATAGAGATCGTTGTGGATCGTCTTATGGTAAAGCCGGGAATTGAAAAACGACTGACAGACTCGATTGAGAATGTGCTGCAGCTTGCAGACGGTCTGATGATCGTGGATGTCATTGACGGAGAACCAATCCAGTTTTCGGAAAGTTTTTCCTGCCCGGATTGTGGCATCAGCATTGATGAGGTGGAACCAAGAAGCTTTTCTTTTAACAATCCATTCGGTGCGTGCCCTACCTGCTTTGGACTTGGATATAAAATGGAATTTGATATAGATCTGATGATTCCGGATAAGAAACTGAGCATTTCGGAAGGGGCAATCCAGGTAATGGGCTGGCAGTCCTGCACCGATAAGAGCAGCTTCACCTATGCAATATTGAAGGCACTGACAGAGGAATATCATTTTTCGCTGGATACACCATTTGGAGAATATCCGGATGAGATTAAGGATGTTCTGATCAACGGAACACATGGAAAAGAACTGAAAGTACGCTATAAAGGACAGCGCGGTGAGGGCGTGTATGATGTCGCATTTGACGGTCTGATCCGCAATGTGCAGAGAAGATATCGTGAGACTTCCTCTGAGACGATGAAAGCAGAGTATGAACAGTTTATGCGTATCACACCGTGTGAAGCCTGCCATGGACAGCGTCTGAAACCGGAATCCCTCGCAGTAACGGTTGCGGACAAAAATATTTATGAGATGACCTCCATGTCAGTGAAGAGTCTTAAGACGTTTGTGGATCAGATGGAACTGACAAAGCAGCAGCATCTGATCGGAGACCAGATTTTGAAAGAGATCCGGGCGAGAGTTGGATTTTTAAATGAGGTCGGACTTGATTATCTGTCATTATCGAGAGCAACTGGTACTTTATCCGGTGGAGAGGCACAGCGTATCCGTCTGGCAACCCAGATAGGCTCGGGACTCGTAGGAGTTGCCTATATTTTAGATGAACCGTCTATTGGATTGCATCAGAGGGATAATGATAAACTGCTTGGTGCGCTGATGAATTTGAGAGACCTTGGAAATACGCTGATCGTTGTAGAACATGATGAGGACACCATGCGTGCCGCAGATTATATTGTGGATATCGGACCGGGAGCCGGCTCACATGGTGGACAAGTGGTTGCGTGCGGTACTGCAGAAGAGATCATGCAGAACCCGGATTCTGTCACAGGTGCATATTTAAGTGGAAGAATCAAGATCCCGGTTCCAAAAGAGCGCAGGAAGCCGACCGGTTTTATTACCATTAAAGGGGCAAGGGAAAATAATTTAAAGAACATTGATGTGGATATTCCGTTGGGAGTTATGACCTGCATTACAGGTGTTTCAGGCTCTGGAAAGAGTTCTCTTACGAATGAGATTTTATATAAACATCTGGCAAGGGATTTAAACCGTGCAAGATGTATTCCGGGCGAACATGATGACATCCTTGGACTGGAACAGTTAGACAAAGTCATTGACATCGATCAGTCTCCAATCGGAAGAACACCGCGTTCCAATCCGGCAACTTACACAGGTGTCTTTGATATGATCCGTGACCTTTTTGCCGGAACACCGGATGCAAAAGCAAAAGGATATAAAAAAGGTCGTTTCAGTTTTAACGTGAAAGGCGGACGCTGCGAGGCATGTTCCGGAGATGGAATCATTAAGATCGAGATGCATTTCCTGCCGGATGTTTATGTGCCATGCGAAGTGTGCGAAGGAAAGCGGTATAACAGAGAGACGCTTGAAGTAAAATATAAAGGAAAAAGTATCTATGATGTGCTGGATATGACGGTGGAGGAAGCATTAGAGTTTTTTAAGAATGTGCCTTCCATTGAGCGTAAAATCCAGACCTTATATGATGTGGGACTTTCCTATGTAAAACTCGGGCAGCCATCTACGGAACTGTCCGGTGGTGAAGCACAGCGTATCAAACTTGCAACAGAACTCAGCAAGCGCAGCACGGGCAAGACCATTTATATTCTGGACGAGCCGACGACAGGACTGCATTTTGCAGATGTTCACAAATTGATCGAGATACTGCGGAGACTTTCAGACGGAGGCAACACAGTTGTTGTCATCGAACACAATCTGGATGTTATTAAAACCGCTGATTATATCATTGATATGGGACCGGAAGGCGGAGATGGCGGTGGTACGGTGATCGCACAGGGAACACCGGAAGAAGTAGCGAAAGTGAAGAAATCCTATACCGGACAATACGTGAAAAAATATCTGGAAAAATAAAGAATAGAGCGTTGCAGTTTTCAAAATATCCGGGTGCTATATGGCATCCGGATATAATAAAAAGGCGCCTCATTCGAGACGCCAGAATATTCGGGGAGTGCTCCTCCAATATCCGAAGATATCGAAGAAGCATGAGTTATGAAAAATTATATTAGCCGACTAAAAAAGTCATATTAGCTAGTACTCTTATAATATAAAAAGAAAATGTGTTCATTTTGTGATGAAAAAATAAAAAAAATCTTATGAAACTCAAATTATTAAAAAAATCTTATTTTTCTTGAAAAATCGGCTTTTATGGAAAAAAAACTTTGAAAAATACAAGTTTTTGTATATAATACTATTGTATATGTAAAAATAGGAGTAGTATCGTACTTCCTATTTTTATTGTGCAGAAGACAAAAGTGATTTTTAAATGTATTTCCGTGTAACTTTTACAGGGAAATATTGGCATAAATTCCAAACAATTCCAGAAAGGGGAATATCATAATTATGATGAGCACAGATATTGGTATCGATCTGGGTACCGCGAGTATATTAGTATATATTAAAGGCAAAGGGGTTGTATTAAAAGAACCTTCCGTCGTCGCATTTGACAGAGATACAAATAAGATCAAAGCAATCGGTGAAGAAGCAAGATTAATGCTTGGTAGAACACCGGGCAACATCGTAGCAGTCAGACCACTTCGTCAGGGTGTTATTTCCGATTATACAGTAACAGAGAAGATGATCAAATATTTCATCCAGAAAGCACTTGGCAAGAAAACATTCCGCAAGCCAAGAATCAGCGTCTGCGTTCCAAGTGGTGTAACAGAAGTTGAGAAGAAAGCGGTTGAGGATGCAACTTATCAGGCAGGTGCGAGAGAGGTTTCCATTATCGAAGAACCAATTGCAGCAGCAATCGGCGCTGGAATTGATATTGCAAGACCTTGTGGAAATATGATTGTGGATATCGGTGGTGGTACAGCAGATATCGCCGTAATTTCCCTTGGAGGATCTGTTGTAAGTACGTCTGTCAAGATCGCTGGTGATGATTTTGATGAGGCGATTGTCCGTTACATGAGAAAGAAACACAATCTTTTGATCGGTGAGAGAACCGCAGAGGATATTAAGATTAAGATTGGAACATGTTTCCCGTTGGCACAGAATGAGACTATGGATGTGCGTGGACGAAATCTGGTGACAGGACTTCCAAAGACTGTGACCGTATCTTCTGAGGAGACAGAGGAAGCACTTCGTGAGCCGACTTTACAGATCGTTGAGGCTGTACATTCCGTATTGGAGAAAACTCCACCGGAGCTTGCAGCAGACGTTGCAGACCGTGGTATTGTGCTGACCGGTGGTGGCGCATTACTTCGCGGATTAGAGGAACTGATCGAGGACAGAACCGGAATCAACACAATGACAGCAGATGATCCAATGACCTGTGTTGCTATCGGAACTGGAAAATATGTAGAATTTTTATCTGGAAAACGTGACGACGATTAAGCTAATCTTTCTGTCAGATCGACCGAAATACTATATTAGATAAAACGTGACCAACAGATGGATACACAACAATTTATACGAGGTGTAATATATGATCAAAGGCTTATATACAGCTTACACAGGTATGGTGAATGAACAGAAGAGGTTAGATGTTCTGACGAATAACCTGGCAAATGCAGATACAAATGGCTATAAAAAAGAAGGAACAACTTCACAGACATTTGCAGATGAACTTGCAATTAAGATCAAGGATACATCCAGTTATGGTTTGAATAAGAAGCTGGGTGTGATCAGCATGGGTGTGCATTTAGGTGAAACATACACAAATTATGACCAGGGAAGTATCAAAGTGACAGATAATGAGACAGATGTTGCTTTGGCTGGAAATGGTTTTTTTGCAATCGCATTTACGAATAAAGCAGGCGAGACTTCTGTAAAATACACAAGGGATGGCGCGTTCACGGTGAATACAGACGGATATCTGGTAACCAAGGATGGCGATTATGTGTTGAATCAGGCAGGTGCACAGAACACGGATCCGAATGCAAGAATCCAGTTGAATCCGAACGCTAAGATAACCATTGATGAATTGGGTAACATTTACCAGAATGATCAGCTTGTCACACGAATCGGTGTCGTTGATTTCGAAGACTATAATTATATTTCAAAATATGGTGAGAACCTGTATGATCTTGTGGATGGAGGTCAGATCACAGCGTCTGATGCAAAAGTACAGCAGGGATGCATCGAAGGCTCCAATGTGAACGTGGTCGATGAAATGGTAAAAATGATCACAATCTCAAGAGCTTATCAGGCAGGACAGAAAGTAATCAACACTGTGGACGAGACATTGGACAAGACCGTAAATCAGGTCGGAAAAGTATAATGTGTACACGATAGTGTGAAGAAGATAATAATATAGAAGATACAGTTGGAGGAAATCAATTATGATGAGAGCACTTTATACTGCGGCTTCCGGAATGAGAGCGCAGCAGACCAACGTAGACAATATTTCAAATAACATTGCGAATGTCAATACAACAGCATTTAAATCCCAGAAAACAGAATTTAAATCATTGTTATATCAAACCATTCAGACAAGAACCACCAGTGCCAATGGTGAGGAAAAACCGATTGGTGCACAGGTAGGACTTGGAACAAGAGTAGCGTCCAACACAACAAGTTATACACAGGGTGCACTGCTTGAGGATGAGAGCAAATCTGCTTTTGCAATTGAAGGAAACGGATTCTTTCAGGTAAGAGGCGCAGACGGAACAACTTATTATACCAGAAATGGTAATTTTAACTGGAGTATTGGCCCAACTGGAACAACCCTTACCAATACCGATGGATATCCGGTTCTGGATTCCAATGGAAAGGCAATCGTGCTTCCGAATAACGTAAATTCTGCAAGTGCAACTGTTACCAATGACGGACAGGTTGGATATTATAATAATGCAGGTGCTTATGTGAACCTGAACCAGACAATCGGACTTTTCCAGTTTAATAATCCTTCCGGTTTGGAAAAAGCAGGATCAAATCTTTTGAGAGTGACGAATGCTTCCGGAGCAGCATTGAATGAGGCGACAAACGCAAACCTTACGAGAAGTAAAATTCATCAGGGTTATCTGGAAGGATCGAATGTGCAGGTTGCAGATGAGATGGTCAATCTGATCGTGGCACAGCGTGCATACCAGTTGAATTCCAAAGCAATCACAACATCAGATGATATGTTAGAGCAGGCTAACAATCTGAAACGTTAGTAAATAGTACATAGATGAACAGAAGCGAAGTATAAGAAAAGTTTTACATTTTTGTATACAATAGCAGATTTTGAAGTACGAGGATAGAGAATATGAGTATGTCAATTGACGGCATGGCGGCTATGCTTAATACAACAAATACAGACGCAACAACCAATTATAATGCCAATGCATTGAAAAAGTCACTGAATCAGGTATCATCTGACACATCAGAGGATGAACTGATGCAGGTCTGCAAAGATTTTGAATCCTATTTTGTAGAAGAGATCATTAAGGAAGTAAAGAAGAATCTGCTCCCAGAGGATGATGATAAAGATGCATCCTTATCAACCATGACAGACTATACAATGGATTTTGCCGTGGAAAAAGTTGCAGATGAGATCATTGATCAGGTTGGAGGAAATTTTACCCAGTCATTGTATGAGCAGATGAAACGCAATTACAACATTGACTGATACATAAAATGACACGATTCATAACAGAACTCAGACAGTGTTTTATATGAATGACAGAGATTAAGAAGCATAGGCTGTCGCTTTAAGAGATTATTTCTTAATGCGGCAGTTTTTTTGCTTTAAAGAAAATTATAAACAGGCGTCTGCGTGTTACTATAGATATATTATGCAGGAAATGCACATAGTGTTAATTGAGAAAGAAAGTGAATCAGAAAAGGTTATGGAAAAATTAGCAGGGTATGTGGAACATATCATATATCGCAATACAGATAATGGCTATACGGTGCTCAATCTGGTAAGCGGAGAGACAGAGATCACCTGTGTTGGTATTTTTTCAACAATTGCAGAAGGGGAAAATATCGAAGCAGCTGGCGATTATACAGATCATCCTACCTACGGAACACAATTTAAGGTGGTCAGCTTTGAGGAAAAAGCACCGGAAGATCAGGAGGCAATCGAACGCTATCTTGGATCGGGCGCAATCAAGGGGATCGGGCTTGCTATGGCAGCACGAATTGTGCGCAGATTTAAGGAAGATACTTTCAGGATCATTGAAGAAGAACCGGAGCGGCTTGTGGAAGTGAAAGGAATCAGCGAGCGGAAAGCGATGGAGATTGCCAGTCAGGTCAATGAAAAAAGAGATCTGCGTCAGGCGATGATTTTTTTACAGCAGTTTGGAATTACCATGAACCTTGCCGTGAAAATTTATAACAAATACGGGCAGGAAGTGTATGGCATTTTAAAAGAAAATCCATACCGCCTTGCAGATGATATTGAAGGGGTAGGATTTCGGACAGCAGATGATATTGCAGCAAAGGCAGGCATCCGGACTGATTCTGATTTTCGTGTGCGTAGTGGTATATTGTATACACTTCTTCAAGCGTCCGGCGAGGGACATACATTTTTGCCAAAGGAAGAACTGACATCAAAGGCAAGTGAACTGCTGGGGATTGATCAAGAAATTATAGAAAAAAATTATATGGATCTTTCGATTGACCGGAAGATTGTCATGAAGCAGTCTGGTGAACAGACACAGATATATGCGGCTTCTTTTTATTACATGGAGGCGAACACGGCGACCATGCTGCGGAAACTCGATAATACCTATGATGTGGCGGATGCAGAGATTGAACAGCGTATCCACAAAATTGAGAAACAGACAGGTATGGAGTTAGATGAACATCAGGTTCAGGCGGTAAAAGAGGCAGTGCGCAATGGTCTGCTGGTCATCACTGGTGGACCGGGTACAGGTAAGACAACGACAATCAATACGATTATTCGGTATTTTGAATTAGAAGGAATGGATATCTTTCTTGCAGCGCCAACCGGACGTGCAGCAAAAAGAATGAGTGAGACAACAGGATTTGAGGCGCGCACGATTCACCGGATGCTGGAATTGAATGGCGGCATGGAAGGTAATGCCGGATTTGAACGTAACGAGACAAATCCATTGGAGACGGACGTTGTTATTATTGATGAGATGTCGATGGTTGACATAACATTGATGAATTCATTGTTGAAAGCAATCGCTCCGGGAACCAGACTGATTCTGGTAGGAGATATTAACCAGCTTCCAAGCGTCGGACCGGGAAGTGTGTTGAAGGATATTATCCAGTCCGAAATATTTAATGTGGTGATGCTTACCAAAATTTTCCGTCAGGCATCTACCAGTGACATCATTGTAAATGCGCATAAAATCAATCGTGGGGAAGAGGTTTCGCTGGATAATAAGAGCATGGATTTCTTTTTCCTAAAGAGATACGAAGCAGATATTATTATTAATGTCGTACTCCAGCTTGTAAAGCAAAAACTGCCCAAATTTGTAGATGCAACACCCTATGATATTCAGGTGCTGACCCCGATGCGAAAGGGATTACTCGGAGTAGAGCGGTTGAACGGAATCCTCCAGCATTATCTCAATCCGCCGGATAAGTCAAAGCGGGAAAAAGAACATGGCGATATGGTATTCCGTGAGGGCGATAAAGTCATGCAGACAAAGAATAACTATCAGTTAGAGTGGGAAATCTGCACGAAATTCGGTCTTACTGTGGATAAAGGCATGGGAATTTTCAACGGAGATATGGGGATTATCGCAGAAATTAATGATTTCGCTGAGACTATGACAGTAGAATTTGACGAGGGAAGAAAAGTAGAGTATTCCTACAAGCTGCTGGACGAATTAGAACTAGCCTATGCAATTACGATCCATAAATCCCAGGGCAGCGAGTACCCGGCAGTCGTGATTCCACTGCTCAATGGACCGTCAATGCTGATGAACCGGAATTTACTGTATACAGCGGTGACAAGGGCAAGAAAATGCGTTACACTTGTTGGAAATGATACTACTTTTCAGCAGATGATAAAAAACACATCACAGCAGAAACGCTATAGTGGATTGTGTGACCGTATACGCGAAAGTGTGTTGTAAACCGGAGGTTAGAATGAACAATTTTAAAATTACAATCCAGTATGACGGAACAAGATATAAGGGCTGGCAGGGGCAGAACAGCACAGACCAGACCATTCAGGGAAAAATAGAGGCTGTGTTAGGACAAATGGCAGGGCATGCAGTGGAAGTGATCGGTTCGGGAAGAACAGATGCTGGTGTGCATGCAAAAGGTCAGGTGGCAAATTTTCATGTGGAAGAGCATTTTACAGAGGGAAAGATTTTATCCTATCTGAACCATTATCTTCCGGATGATATTGCGGTTATTGCGGTTGAGCAGGTGGACGAGCGTTTTCACAGCCGTTATGCCGCAAAGAAAAAGACCTACCGCTATCACATCCATATGGGAGAGATCACGGATGTCTTTGAACGGAAATATGAGTACCAGTATGAGAAAACACTCGATGTGGAGCGCATGAAAGAAGCCGCTTCCTATCTGATCGGAACACATGATTTTACTTCGTTTTGCGGAAATAAGAAGATGAAAAAGTCGACTGTCCGGACAATTTACGAGATTAATTTTACGAAGAAGGGCAATGATCTGTGGATTGATTACCGGGGAAATGGATTTTTACAAAATATGGTGCGTATTCTGACCGGAACATTGATCGAGGTTGGGGATGGCAGAAGATCGCCGGAGGAAATGCCACAGATTTTAGAGAGCAAAAACCGGGAAAATGCCGGTTATACAGCACCGGCGTGTGGGCTGATGCTCATGGAAGTGCACTATTAGAAGAAGTAAACAGCAGGTGTTACATGGAAAAATGGTTTGTAATAAATAAGGGAGCTGATTTCGAGAAGCTTGGAAAAAAGTTCGGGATCAGCCCTGTAACAGCGCGCCTGATCCGGAACCGAGAGGTGATCGGTGAGGCGGCATTTGATAAATATCTGAACGGAAGCTTAAAAGATTTATATGATCCGCATTTGTTAAAAGATGCAGATGTTTTGACGGATATTTTAAAAAAGAAAATCGAAGAACAAAAGCCAATCCGGATTATTGGCGACTATGATATAGACGGAGTTATGTCAACCTATATTTTGTATCAGGGAATTACGAGATGTGGAGGAAACGTGTCTACACAGATTCCGGATCGCATGAAAGACGGCTACGGTATCAACGAGAATCTGATCGATCAGGCAAAAAAGGACGGAATGGATACCATTTTAACCTGCGACAATGGAATTGCAGCGATTTCAGAGATCGCACATGCCAAAGATCTTGGAATGACGGTGCTTGTGACAGATCATCATGAGATTCCTTACACGGAAGAGGAAGGAGAAAGACAATTTCTCCGCAGCAATGCAGATGCGGTCGTGAATCCAAAGCAGCAGGAATGTGCCTATCCTTTTAAAGAGTTATGCGGGGCAGCAGTTGCATGGAAAGTATTGCAGGTTTTATATGAAAAAATGGGGCTGGATGTAGAAGAAACCTATGAGTTTTTGGAAAATGTTGCATTTGCAACCGTTGGGGACGTCATGGATCTGACAGACGAAAACCGCATTTTGGTAAAAGAGGGGTTAAAACGTATCCACCATACAAAAAATCCGGGAATGCGGGCGCTGATCTTTCAAAATCATTTAGAGCCGGAGCGGGTGAATGCATATCATTTCGGTTTTGTGTTAGGACCATGCATCAATGCGAGTGGAAGACTTGACACGGCGAAATTGTCACTGTCTCTTTTTTTGCAGGGAGAGGAAGAAGCGGCAAAAACAGCCAGAGATTTAGTGGAGTTAAACCAGCAGCGCAAAGACATGACGGCGGACGGTGTCGAGGAAGCGAAGCGCGTGGCAGAGGAACATTACAGATCTGACAAAGTGCTTGTCATTTATCTGCCACAAGTTCATGAGAGCCTTGCGGGAATCATTGCCGGACGCATCCGGGAGACATATCATAAGCCGGTGTTTGTTTTGACGAAGGCAGAGGAAGGCGTGAAAGGCTCCGGGCGTTCTATCGAGGAGTATTCGATGTATGAGGAACTTTGTAAATGCAGGGAGCTTTTAGATAAATTCGGAGGACATCCAATGGCGGCAGGACTGTCGCTTCCCGAAGAAAATGTGGATAAGTTCCGTGAAAAAATCAATGCCTGTGCAAATCTCACAGAAGATGACCTGATCCCAAAGATCAAAATCGACATTCCGATGCCGGCGGCATACGCAGACAGCAGGCTTATCCGGGAATTTGCCGTGTTAGAACCTTTTGGAAAAGCCAATAATAAACCGCAGTTTGCTGACAAGAACTTAAGTGTTGCGCGTGCGTTTGTGGTAGGAAAAAACCAGAATGTGTTAAGGCTGAATCTGCTGACTGCTTCGGGCGAGCCGGTATCAGCAGTTTATTTCGGCGATATTGAGGCATTCAAAGCATATTACACGGAAAAATATGGAGCAGCAGAAGTTGAGAAGGCTTTTCGCGGTCAGATAAATAAATTAAGGATAATGATTGTGTACTATCCGGAGATTAACGAGTATAATGGAGTTGAAAGTGTACAGGTTATCATTCGGAATTATCAGTAAAAGCGGGAGGATGACATATGTTCGGTGGGAAAAAGACGAGAGAGCTTGAAGAGGAACTTCTCGCGGTAAAAGAACAGCAGAATCGTCTGCAGCAGCAGATTTCCAATATCGCACAGGAAAAAGAAAACACAGAAGAAACTCTGGTACAGGTGACAATTTCAAAATCAGAGTTAGATGAGACAATCTTGGCAATGACAGAGCAGCTGACACAGTTAAAAGAGTGCTCGGAGGCAAATGCAGGACAGACGGTGTTGTTAAAACAGCAGCTTGCAAAGAAGAAAGAGCAGAACGAGAGTTTACAGCAGGAGAATGAAATACTCCGGGAAAAATTTAAAAAAGAACAGGAAACAATTGCAGAGGTTATAAAACAGAACCAGGGTGTGACAGCGCCGATGCAGGGGATAGAGGCATTTTATGAAGCCGCCTGCCAAAAGCAGCAGATTGTCGGAGAGGCTTTGAAAAAGCTGGCAGATATATCACAGCAGATGAGCGTGCTGGCGCTCGGAGCGGCAATCGAAGCAGGGCGAATGGGAGAAGACGGCAGCAAATTCATGGCAGCGGCAGAGGAAGTCCGTATGAATGCAGAGCAGTATACAGAGACAGTGACGGAAGCGTTTGCACAGATTGATAAGGTTTCAGAAACTTCTGGAAAAGCCGGAGAACAGATTCAGGGGCTGCAACAGCTTTTACATGAGAATAACAGTTCCATGACAAAACTTCTGGAAAGCGGAAGTGATGCAAAAACAGCAGGTTCCGGTGAAAATGTGCAGGATGAGACAGATGTTGAGGATATTTTAGAAAATCTCTGCCAGAGTGAAAATGAATTTTTTGAGGTGCAGAGCAAAGTGTTATCCATGGCAGAAACACTTACGCAGGAATGGAAAGAGCACAAGGAATGCACGGACGAACTGGAACGCAGAGTCGAGGATGTACATCGTTTTATTCAGGAGTAAGAGAGGGGAAAAATATGGCAAAAGAAGAAAGGTTTACATTTTTATCAGCAGACGGAAAAACGAATATTCATGCGATTAAATGGATTCCGGAGGACGGAACTTATGTGGCGATTTTACAGATCACACATGGTATGATCGAGTTTGTGGAACGCTACAGACCATTTGCAGAATTTTTGACACAGAATGGTTTTATGGTTGTGGGACATGACCATTTAGGTCATGGAGATTCGGTTGCATCCAAAGATGACTGGGGATATTTTGCAGAAAATCCAAGTGATACGGTGATCGCAGATATGCATGCACTGCGCACGATGATCCAGAAAGAAAATCAGGGCATTCCTTATTTTATGCTGGGACACAGCATGGGATCTTATATGCTGCGTAAATATCTGACCATTCACAACGACAGTTTAAGAGGTGCAATCATCATGGGAACCGGTTGTGTGCCGGACAATACCACAAAGCTCGGAATGAATGTATGTAAGTTCCTTGCAAAAATTTTTGGCTGGCATCACAGAAGCAGACTGGTTGAGTCTCTTTCTTTTGGCGGACCATATAAGAAATACGATCTTTCCGGAAAAACACTTTCCAACAGCTGGCTCACAAAGGATGAAGACATTGTAAAATTCTACTACAATGAGCCAAGATGTACATTCAAGTTTACATTAAACGGTTATCTTGGATTAATGGAGGCTGTTCTTTACGACAATCAGTTGGAAAATGTGAAAAAAGTACCAAACAAACTTCCAATTTTCATTGTGTCCGGACAGGATGATCCGGTCGGTGACAACGGCGTGGGCGTGAAAAAAGTGTATGATCTCTTTAAGGAAGCAGGCTCTTTGGATATCACATACAAGCTGTATGAGAATGACAGACATGAGATCTTAAACGAGACAGACCGTGACAAAGTGTATGCAGATCTGCTTGCGTGGATGAGAGTAAGAATCGATACATAAATATTGGTTTCTTAATTTTTTATAAACATATTATGTTAACTTGTGCTTAATAATGAGATGTAGTAAAATAAAAGTCTGTTTTGGGAAAACTCAAAGCAGATTTTTATTTATAAGAATCATTACAGGCTGCAAATGTATAAAATCTGTTGAGCAGGTTGGATTTGCATACACTGTAGGGATGAGAGGAAGAAAAAAGTGAAAAGAAAAAAAATGACAAAAAGAATAGCAGCTATCGTTTTGGCAGCAGTGATGATGATACCAACACATGTAACATCATTTGCGGCAGATGCTTCAGCACAGAGTGCAGCCGGACAGGAAAACAGCAGTACAGCAACCGGAACTAGTGACACGGGAAGCGGTGCAGCAGCGCAGTCAGGCAGTAATGAAGAAAACAGCGCAGCAGGAAACAGCGCAGATACACAGACAGGTCAGAGCAACGCAGAGACCAACACAAATGCCAATAGTTCTGCTTCACAGGGCAGTACCAACAGCTCAGAGACCAACACAAATGCCAATAGTTCTGCTTCACAGAATAGTACCGGCAGTTCAGAGACCAACACAAATACAGGCAGCTCTGCATCACAGTCACAGAACAGTACGAACAGTTCGGAAAGCACAACCAATAGTACTTCAGGCAGTGATACAAATGGAAACGTGACTGGTGGAGTAACCGTAGAGGACGATACAAAATCCACAGAAAATGTGACAGGAGATGTCATTGTGGATGAGAATAACGATGATGTTGAGATCAAGAAGGACGACAAACCGTATCTTGCACTCGGCGCAGATTTATCGGATGACCAGAGAAATACAGTATTATCCCTTATGGGTATCGATCCGGCGAATCTGGCAAACTATGATGTGACCTATGTTACCAATGCACAGGAGCACCAGTATCTGGATTCCTATGTGGATGCATCCAAAATCGGAAGCAAATCCTGGTCTTCGGTTGTAATCGTAAAACGTAAAAAAGGAAATGGACTGAACATTTCTACAAACAACATCACATACTGTACCGTTGGTATGTATAAAAATGCACTGACAACAGCAGGAATCACAGATGCAGATATTATTGTTGCCGGTCCAAAACCAATCTCAGGAACCGCAGCACTGGTCGGAATCTTTGAGGCATATGAGGCAATGACAGGAGAAACGGTACAGGATAATGTTGTTGATGCAGCCTTAAACGAACTTGTTGTTACCGGAGAACTGGAAGCGTCCATTCAGGGATTGACAGATCAGGAAGTTGAGGAATTCATTGCTTACATTAAGTCTCTGATCGCAGAAAAAGGATTGACAGATGAAAAGAGCATCAATGAGGCAATTGATGAAGCCTGTGATAAATACGGCGTAACATTGTCGGATGATGAGAGACAGAAAATCGTTGATCTGCTTTTGAAAATCACATCGTTAGGAATTGATCTTAGCGGACTCGTAGATTATGCAGCTTCTCTTTACAATTCCTTTAAAAACGGAGGAAGCTCCTCTGGAATCATTGCATCCATTGGAACCTTCTTTGGAAACATCTTCAGTGCGATTGGGGAGTTCTTCAAAAATCTGTTTAAATAAACCGGAGATCAACTGGATAATGCAGGCAGATTTTGCAAATCCTTTTAGGTTTCTATAAGATCAGAAACAGACCATGCGAAATGTTGGATTTCCATGCACAAAACATTCCGATAAGCCTCGTACAACAAAAATTGTGTCAGCATAGGCTTCCACAATTTTAGAGTCTTATCTCCATTGTGCATAAGGAAATTAACATTTACATGGTCTGTTTTTGATTATATTCAGGCTGAGATTTTTGCAAAATCTTCCCAATCTACTTTCGCGGCTCCGGTTTATATGGCCGAGAGCCAACAACATAAATTCGGCAGATTTTAAGGCAGCATACATAATGTGAAATAGTTATAAAATTAAACGCAAATCCTACTACTTAAAAAAGTAGTGGGATATTTTATTATGTGGTGTGAAAAAAGCACTTGACAATCTAACGACTGTTAGGTAGTATAAGCCTAACAGTTGTTAGACGGAGATGCTAAAATGAATACAAGAGAAAAAATATTAGAGGTTTCATTGGACATGTTTGCAAAACAAGGTTATACAGCAGTGTCTATAAGAGATATATGTAAACAGGTAGGAATCAAAGAAAGCTCGGTATATTTTCATTTTAAAAATAAGCAAAGCATATTTGATGAGATTATAAACGAATTCACTGAAATCGCAAATGGTATGATCATACAGTTAGAAAATGGATTAACAAATGTAGAAGGTTCATTTTCGGATAGTTTCAATTCCGTGGCAGATGTATTCTTTGAAAAATATCTTATGAATGATTTTTGCAATAAGGTCATGCGTGTAATGCTCATTGAGCAGTTGGGAAATGATGATGTACGCAAAATGTATCAGGAATGGCTCCTTGATAAACCGTTACAAATTCAAAGCAAAATCGTTCAAACATTGATGAACTTTGGCATAATTCCAAATGGTGATAGTCAATATCTTGCAATAAAATATTATTCGCCTATTTATTTTTATGCAAATAAGTGGTTGTTCAGTGAGGAACTTACTGAGGAAAATAAAACAGCCTTTCGTGAAGCTGCATACAAACATATTCAAATATTTTTTATGGAAATGGGAGAAAATAAATAATGGCAAATATAATTATAACAGGAGCAAATGAAGGTATTGGATATTACATGATAGAAAAATTACTTGCTGATGGAAATAGGGTATCCGTTCTAGATATTGAAACCCAAAATCTTGCAAACCTAAAAAATCAGTACAATAGCAATCTTATTTTTTATAAGGTCGACCTGAGAAATAATGAAGAGATAAAAATGGCAGTAGATAAAACAGCTAAAGAGTTTGGTATTATTGATATTGCTGTACATAATGCATGTAAATGCACTTTTAAAAGCGAAATTGAAACAGATTTTGATACCTATAAAGATGTTTTTGATGTAAATTATTTTGGCGCATTGCGTTTTGTTAAGGGTATAATTCCATATATGACAGCACAGAAGAAGGGCAAGGTCATTTTTACAAGTTCAGGTGTAGGTGTAACAGGTTTTATGAATATTTCACCGTATAGTTCAACGAAGGGAGCTCTAGAAGCATTGGCTAAATGTCTTCGTATTGAATATGCAAAGGATAACATTACTTTTCATATAATGCATCCGCCTCTTACACGGACAAAATCGGCTTCTCCGTTACCGGTTCCTAATGAATTTAAGGCGTCTCCGGAAAAAGTTGGTTATGGTCTTGCGAAACATATTCATTCAAAAAGATACATAATCTGTCATAGTTTCAATCAGAAAATCCAAACAATGGGGTGTTATTTATTCCCTATAAAAATGGGTACATTACTTTCGAAAATGACAGCTAATGTAGAGAAGTAAATAGTAAGATTTTGTGGCTGCATTCATAACGTAAATCAGGGCAGATATCAGGACTCATGCACAAGTCAGTCACCGCGTAAATAAAAAGAAAATCGTACAAACAAATATGATTTCCTTTGTGAGCTTTGCGAACAGGAACATCATATTTCGTTTGTACGATTTTCTTTTATAACACACTGATGATTTGACTTGTGAACGGATCTCCTATATCTGCCATTCACTACCTATGATATAGCCACAAAATCTGCCTGCACTAGCCGGTTAAGACAGTAACGCTTTGTCGTTTGCAAACTCCTGCCCACTGACCTTTTCAAACTGGTGAAGCAGATCTTCCACTGTCAGCTTTTTCTTTTCTTCCCCGGAAATATTAAGGATCACTTTTCCCTCATGCATCATGATCAGACGGTTTCCGTGTGCAATGGCGTCTTTCATATTGTGTGTGACCATCATGGCAGTCAGATGATTGTCTGAGATGATCTTGTCAGAAATCTCAAGTACTTTGGCTGCTGTTTTTGGATCGAGGGCGGCGGTGTGCTCGTCTAACAGTAAAAGCTTTGGTTTCTGGATAGAAGCCATAAGCAGTGTGATGGCCTGACGCTGACCACCGGAGAGCAGTCCTACTTTGCTGGTAAGACGGTCTTCAAGGCCTAAGTCTAAAGTTTTTAACATCTCACGGTAAGTATCACGTTCTGTCTTTGTGATTCCCCAGCTTAATCCACGTTTTTTGCCGCGGCGGGCTGCGATTGCCATATTTTCTTCAATAGACATCGTGGTGGCAGTTCCGGTCATAGGGTCCTGAAAAACACGACCGAGATATTTTGCGCGTTTATATTCAGACAGCTTCGTGACATCATCCCCACCGATATAAATCTTTCCGGAATCTACCGGCCAGACACCGGCAACTGCATTTAAGGTGGTGGATTTTCCAGCACCGTTACCACCGATCACCGTGACAAAATCTCCGTCTTCCAAAGTGAGGTCTACGCCGTTTAAAGCAACTTTTTCATTGATCGTACCTGCGTTAAAAGTTTTGCAGATGTGATCGATCTTTAACATTTCAGCCATTATTTTGCCACTCCTTTCTTGCTATATTTCGCTTTCAGATACGGAATTGAAAGGAAGATAGCTACTACAATTGCAGAGAATAACTTCAAGTCGTCGGACGGGAATTTCAGCCATAAGACAACGCTTAAAACAAGGTAGTACAGGATAGCTCCGGCGATAACGGAGAGCAGTGTGTAGGCAAATGCAATCTTTTTGCCGGCACAGATTTTTCCAAAAAGAACATCACCGATAATGACAGCAGCAAGTCCGATAACGATAGCACCACGTCCCATATTGACATCTGCGGCTCCCTGATACTGTGCGTAAAGTCCGCCAGAGAGACCAACAAGACCATTGGAGATCATCAATGCAAGAACCGTGTGAAAATCGGTATTGATACCCTGTGCTCTTGCCATTTGCTGGTTACAGCCGGTTGCACGGATCGCATGTCCCTGTTCGGTTCCGAAGTACCAGTAAAGAATCGCAACAATCACGACACAGAACAGAACACAGGTTGCAAACATGCGGATCTTGGTTGCAGTGGAATCGGAAATATAACGGAGGGAAACAACGAGACTGTATTTGTCAACGCTGACTGCCTGGTTGGAACTTCCAAGGATATTTAAGTTGATCGAATAAAGTGCAATCTGTGTCAGGATACTTGCAAGGATTCCAGGGATTCCAAGTGCAGTGTGCAGCATTCCGGTGATAAATCCGGCAGCCATTCCTGCAAGAAATGCAAAAACAAGTGCAAGCCATGGATTCATTCCGGCGCGGATCAGCATAACAGCGACAGCACCGCCGGTTGCCATAGAGCCGTCAACGGTCAGATCGGCAAAATCCAGTAATTTGTAAGTTATGTAGACTCCAAGTGCAAGAAGTCCCCATATGAGTCCCTGTGCACAGGCGCCTGGCAGTGAACGGAGCAATGCCAGCGGGTTCAGGGATGCTAAGTAAGTGGTTAACATCATTGACATAAGAAAATTCTCCTTATTTTTTATTGTAAAAAATACCTGCGGTATTTGAAAAACAAAAGCCGCAGGCATATTATAGCATAATATTTGATTGATTTAAAGCTTTAACTTATTGCATTGGTAAAACTTTAAGCGCAATCGTTATTGTCTAGAAAGTACTCGAACATGCTGCTGCCCCGGTACGTGCGAACAGTAACGGGCAATTATTCAGCTTTAATCGCTGCATAGTCATCTGGAGGTGTGATTCCAAGCTGGGAACAAATATCAGCGTTGTACTCTTTTGTTACCTTCGGTGCAGTCTTGATCTCCATAGTTGTGATGTCGGCACCGTTTACAAGAATGTCGTAAGCCATTTCACCAGCGGTGTATCCGATGTCATAGTAACTGATAGAAAGAGTTGCAACACCACATCCGGAGCAGATACCTTCCTCACCGGCAATGATCGGAATGCCTGCCGGAAGTGCGATATTGTTAATGGTCTCGGTGTTATTTGCCATTGTATTATCAGTTGGAATGTAAATGACATCAACTTCGGAAACAGCGGTCTGTACAACGGAAGTAATATCGTTGGAATCAGAAGCGGTGTACTCTTTGTAGGCAATGCCGTCTGCATCTAAAGCAGCTTCAATCTGGGTAGCCTGATATTTGGAGTTTGGTTCAGCTGAGCAGTAGAGAATACCAACTGTTTTTGCATCCGGGAATAATTCCTTGATCATGGCTTCCTGATCTGCTAAAGGAGCAAGGTCTGAAGTTCCGGAAATATTTCTTCCTGTAGAACCGGTCCAGTCGTCGATCTCAAGAGCGGTTGCATAGTCTGTAATAGAAGTTCCGAGAATCGGGATCGTGCTTGTTGCAGCGGCGGAACACTGTAAAGCAGTGGTCGCATTTGCAAGGATCAGATCATAGTTGCCTGCAACAAAATTATTTGCGATCGTAGCACAGTTTGCCTGCTCGCCCTGTGCATTCTGAAGGTCGAATGTAACGTTGCCGGCACCGAGTAATTCGGTCAAAGCATCCTGAAATCCTTCGGAAGCCGCGTCAAGAGCCGGGTGCTCTAACTGCTGTAAAATACCGATCGTGTACTTCTGACCGTCAGAGCTGGCTGCTCCAGCTTCTGTTGCAGTTGTTGTATTATCGTTAGCAGTGGTGCTGTTGTCGGAAGCGGCATCACTTCCGCATGCTGTCATGGAAACTGCCATTGCGGCTGCCATTATGACAGAGAGCATTTTGATCATCTTTTTCATATTCATTCTCCTTATCTGAAAATAATTTCTTTAACACTTTAAAGTATTAATGCTTTTAATGATTGAATTATAATCACAAATAAAGCATTCGTCAACTGTTAATATAAAAAATCTTAAGAAAACCTTTATAGTATGGAAAGAGAAAAAGTGCTAGGATTGTAACTGGAGAGATTTTTAGAAAGGAATTTATGAAAATAAAAGAGGCGTTAGCCAGCATTGTGTTCCCACCCAGATGCCCTGTCTGTGATGAGGTGATACATGTTGGAAAAGATACCTGTGATGACTGCCGCAAAAAGGTGGTCTGTATTGGGGAACCGGTCTGCAAAAAGTGCGGGAAACCATTGGAAAACCAGAGGAGGGAGTATTGTTCGGACTGTGCGCGGAAACAGCACTATTTTTCCCAGGGGAAAGCGGTTTTTGTATATCAGGGAGAAATCCGTCAGTCCATGTACCGTTTTAAATATAGTAATAAGAGGGAATATGCCTCGTATTATGCAAAAGAAGCCGCGCGTATATATGGCGGCTGGATCAGAAGAAAACAGATTGAAGCGATTGTCCCGGTTCCGATGTACCGCTGGAAGGAAAAAGGCAGAGGATACAATCAGGCGGCGGTGTTTGCCATGGCGCTGGGCGAAAGGATGCAGCTCCCAGTCGAAAAACGCATGGTAAAAAGAATCCGGAATACGACTCCGCAGAAGGAATTAAATGATGTCGAACGTAAGGCAAATTTAAAAAAAGCTTTCCAGTTGGTGCCAGATATAGTAAAATATAAGAAAATATTAATTGTAGATGATATCTATACGACGGGAAGCACGATAGATGCGGTGGCAGAAGTACTTTTGCAGGCAGGGGTGGAAGAAATCTATTTCCTCTGTATCAGTATAGGAGAAGGATTTTAGGAGGAATATACGATGGATGTAAGAAATTGTAAAGGCTGTGGAAGATTGTTTAACTACATGGGCGGAGCACCGCTTTGCCCGGAATGTAAAGCGGCATTGGAGAAGAAGTTTGAAGCAGTGAAGGACTATATTGACGAACATCCACAGGCATCTATCAGTCAGGTGGCAGAGGACATGGATGTTTCGGTAAAACAGATCAAGCAGTGGGTGAGAGAAGAAAGACTGATCCTGTCCGAGGCTTCACTGGACGGTGTAGTCTGCGAGCATTGTGGCAGACCGATCACAAGCGGACGTTACTGTGACAAGTGTAAAGCTGCAATGGCAAATAATCTTCAGAGTGCATTGGATAAACCGAACCAGATGCGGCAGAAACCTAGCAGAGAGCGTGATGCAGGGGATAAGATGAGATTCCTTCGCTAGAAGACAGCGTCCAGAATTGTTTCTGCACGTGGAGCAAATCCGTATTTTAGAAATTGATATCATATTTAAATGAAAAAGCAGGGCACAGAACTGCGTTATTTCTATATAGAATAGCGCAGAAGTGGGCGTCTGCTTTTTTTTTCTTTGAAAATAGAGCCTTCTGTGTTATAATGATGAATAAGAATGCATAATTGCGTGCAGAATGTGTTTTTTTGGAGAAGCAAAGCGGTGACCGGATATGCCGGGCACTGTGGGAAAAACATGTTTTCACGCCATACAGGAAGGAAATTTGCATGGTTAACGAAGAACGTTTACATCATATGATAAAAATGGCTATCTTTGATACCGACGAGGGAAAAGAGTGCAAGCCGATGACGCAGTATGCAAGAAAAGATTATATTTCCCTGCGGATGCTCGGAAGCTTTGTGTCAGGAACGATCGGATTTGTCCTGATCCTGGTAACCTGGGGGATTTATTCCATGAATGAGCTCATGGAGAATCTGAATGCAATGGATATTCAGGGAATGCTCACGTCCGTATTGATCGGGTACATCGTGTTTATGCTGGTTTACATGGCGATCACCTATTTTGTTTATAATAGAAGATATACAAAGGGACGGCGTGAAGTCAAGAAGTATTACGGTAATCTGAAGAAGCTGAACCAGATATACGAGAGAGAAGACAAGCTGAAAATGTCTGACAACAAAGACTGGGAATAGGAGACTAAAATGACAACCTTATTAGAATTAAAAGAAAAACTGATCCGTTTTTACGGGAAAAATGAGATATATGTAACACCAGTGATCCGGTTCGTGGTGGCACTGTTTACATTTTTAATGATCAACAGCAGCATCGGCTATATGAAAATGGTCAGCAAAGCACCGGTAGCAGTGATCCTTGCGCTTGTGTGTTCCATGCTTCCGGTAAACGGACTGATCGTGATTGCAGCACTGGTTGTTTTACTGGATCTGTATGCATTATCCATTGAGGTATGTCTGGTAGGACTTCTCATGTTTGCAATCATCTATTTTATCTATTTCCGCTTTTCACCAAAGAGCGGGATCAATGCGATACTGACACCGATCTGCTTTAAACTGCACATCCCATATGCAGTGCCGGTTGGTTCCGGACTGCTTAGTGAGGCGTATTCCGTTGTTTCGGTTGCCTGTGGTACAGTGATCTATTTCTTTATCCACGGCGTGAGCGAGAATGCGAGCGCTTTGAGCGATACCGCAGAAGAAACGGATTCCACTGCATCTAAAGTTGTAGTTGCATTAAACCAGCTTGTTGGAAATAAAGAGATGTACCTTGTTCTTGCGATTTTCATTATCACGACATTGATTGTTTATATCGTCAGAAAACTTGATATTGAACATTCCTGGACGGTTGCATGGGCATCCGGTATTTTGTTTGAAGCAATCGGTTTGACAGCAGGTTATATTTTACTTGGATTTTCAGATAAGATCGTTGGAGTGATCATTGGAAGCGTGATCTCCGGTGTAATCGCATTTATCATTCAGTTTTTGTTCTTTAATCTGGACTATTCGAGGACAGAACGCCTTCAGTTTGAGGATGACGACTACTATTATTATGTAAAAGCAGTTCCGAAGTCCTTAGTGACAGAAAAAGATAAACAGATCAAACGTTTTAACGGAAAAACAGAGAAGGAACGTCTGAATAAAAAGAAATTTGCAGAAGAAATGGACATAGACGAGAATTTATTAGATTAAAAGGAAGTGAAGGCGGTGCAGAATTTAGGCGTAACATTGCAGGCATTTTGGGAAAAAGCGGTGTCTTATCTGACACTTCAGGTTTCCTATACAGATATTATTGAGATTATTATCATTTCGGTTCTGATCTACTATATGCTGGTTTGGATCAAGGATACGAGGGCATGGATGCTTCTCCGCGGAATCCTTGTGATCCTTGCCTTTGTTTTGCTTGCAGTTTTATTTGAAATGAATACGATCGTCTGGATCGCCGACAAACTGTTTAATGTGGCAATGATCGCGGTGGTTGTGATTTTTCAGCCGGAAATGCGAAAAGCCCTGGAAAATCTCGGACGAAAGAATATTTTTGCAAATCTATTTAATTTTGATTTCGGTAAAGTTGAGAATGGCAAATTTTCAGACAAGACGATTACAGAGCTTGTAAAGGCGTGCTATGAAATGGGAAAAGTAAAGACAGGTGCGCTGATCGTTGTAGAGGATGAGATCGTGCTGACCGAGTACGAGCGGACAGGAATCGCTGTCGACGGTATTCTGACCAGCCAGCTTTTGATCAACATTTTTGAAAAAAATACGCCGTTGCATGACGGAGCAGTCATTGTGCGTGGTGACCGCGTGGTTTCAGCAACGTGTTATCTTCCGCTGACGGATTCGTTAAGCCTAAGCAAAGATCTTGGAACGAGACATCGCGCGGCGGTCGGAATCAGCGAGGTGAGTGATTCACTTACAATTGTAGTTTCAGAGGAGACAGGAAAAGTTTCGATTGCACTAGACGGTGAACTCTATCGGAATGTAGATGCAGAATTTTTGAAGAACAAGCTGTCTTACATTCAGAAGCGCGAGCAGGACACTTCGAAAGCAAAATCATGGAGAAGGAGGCTGAAAGATGTTACAAAGATTCGGAAAGAAAGTAATGAATAACTTTGGCCTTAAGGTTCTGGCGGTTCTTTTTGCGGTTGTTTTGTGGATCGTGGTGATCAACATTGATGATCCGAGCAATTCAAAACCTTATACCACCAGTGTTTCTCTGGAAAATAAATCCTACATTACATCCATGGGAAAATGGGCGGATTATCTCGACGGAAAGAATACGATCACATTCAGTGTGTATGCAAAACGTTCTGTGCATAACAGTCTTACCAATGCAAACTTTACAGCAACGGCAGATGCACAGAAGATTGAATTTGACGAGGAGACAGGTACTTACCGTGTGCCGGTTACTGTAACCTGCAACCGAAACAGCAGCAACATTACGATCACAAGCAAAGATCTTTATCTTGATCTTGAGTTGGAGGATTCTGCATCCAAGCAGTTCCCAATCAAGACAAATACAACAGGTACGGTCACATCCGGATGTGCGTTGGGCGATGTGGAGATCACGGATGCAAACGTTATGAAAGTATCCGGTCCGGCTTCTGTTGTAAACCAGATCGATACAGTTGTGGCAACGATCAACGTGGATGGCATGTCAACAGACATCACAGACCGTGTTACCCCTGTTTTCTATGACGCACAGGGAGAAGTGGTTGACACGACAAAGCTTACGTTAAGTGTGAACACGGTCAACATCAGTGCACAGATTTTAAATACAAAAGATGTGGAACTGGAATTCTTAACGACCGGAACTCCGGCAGAGGGATACCAGAAGGGAGACATTACCTATACGCCACAGACAGTGCGTATCAAGGGTGAGGCTGCTGTCTTAAATACGATCAATAAGATCACAATTCCGGAAGAAGTGTTAGATCTTACCGATGCAGCTTCTGACATTGAAAAAACAGTGGATATTTCCACTTATCTACCGTCAGGTACTGCATTAGTGATCAGTTCGGATTCGAAAATTGATGTTACAGTCGTGGTGGAAGCAGTGAAGACCAAGACATTGCAGATCCCGGTTACAAACCTTCAGGTGATCGGTCTTGACTCGGATGAGAAAGTGCAGTATGAGGAAGACAATATTACTCTGACGGTAAGCGGAAGAACAAGTGTGATCGATGCACTTGATGAAAAGACGATTACCGGAAGCATAGATCTGACCGATTTAAAACTTGGCGCACATAATGTGCTGATCACATTTGAACTTGACAGTAATAACGTTGCCTATGCAGATACTTATGCGGCTGTTACGATTGAAAATGCGACGGATTCATCCGCTTCCGCAGACAGTGACAACGCAGACAGCGAATTGGAAAATACATCGACTGCAAAGAAAGTAAGTGAGCGGTAGGAAAAAATGCGGATGCTGGAAGGAAAATCGGTCTTGAAATCGAGATAACCAACGAATGAATGGAATAGAAAAGAACAATCCCTAAAAAAATCGGGATGGAACAAAGAGAGGAACAGTAATATGGCAAGAATGTTTGGAACAGACGGCGTCCGTGGTGTGGCGGGCTCGGAACTGACAATTGAACTGGCAACAAAGTTAGGTCAGGCAGGAGCCTATGTGCTTACAAAGGAACAGGAGCATCAGGCAACCATTATAGTAGGATGTGATACGAGAATTTCAGGAGGAATGTTAGCGAGCGCATTAATGGCTGGTATCTGTTCCGTTGGTGCGAATGCAATCTTCGTTGGGGTGATGCCGACACCAGCAATTGCATATCTCACCAGAAAACACAAAGTAGATGCCGGAGTAGTGATCTCGGCTTCCCATAATCCAATGGAATTCAACGGAATCAAATTTTTCAACGGAGAGGGCTATAAACTCCCGGATGAGCTTGAGGATGAGATTGAAGCACTGATCAAAAACAATATGAAAGATGTTGTACTTCCAATCGGTTCCGGCGTCGGCAAAATTGAATATCGTTTTGATTTAAGAGATGAATATGTAAAATTCATGGAAAAATGTGTTCCGGTAGATCTTAAAGGAATGAAAATTGTTGTGGACTGTGCAGAGGGAGCTTCCCATTATACATCAGTCAAAGCACTGACAGATCTTGGCGCAGAACTTGTGGCAATCCATACAAATCCGGACGGAACCAACATCAATTCCAACTGCGGTTCTACACATATGGATGAACTGAAAGCCCGCGTTGTTTATGAAAAAGCGGCAGTCGGTCTTGCTTTTGACGGTGACGCAGACCGTATGCTTGCAGTAGATGAAAAAGGAAATCTGGTAGACGGTGACCAGATCATGGCAATCTGCGGTAACTACATGAAATCCAAGGGAACATTGAAAAAAGACACGATCGTTGTCACAGTTATGACAAACCTCGGATTCACATTAATGGGTCAGAAAGAGGGAATCCATGTAGAGAAAACAAAAGTTGGTGACCGTTATGTACTTGAGAACATGAGAAAGAACGGCTACAACATCGGTGGCGAACAGTCCGGTCACGTTATTTTCTTAGATGACAATACAACAGGTGACGGTTTATTAAGTGCACTGCACTTATTAGAGGTAATGGTCAATACAGGAAAACCATTATCGGAACTTGCAGAGATTATGGAAGTACTGCCACAGGCACTTGTCAATGCAAAAGTTCCAAACCATAAAAAAGAAAAATTTATGGAATATCAGGAAATCGCAGATGCAGTGGCAGAAGTTGAGAAGAAGTTCAAAGGCGAAGGAAGAGTACTCATCCGTCCGTCCGGAACAGAACCACTGGTACGTGTCATGATCGAGGGCAAAGACCAGAAAGTGATCGATGAGGAAGCACAAAAGCTTGCAGAACTGATCACACGGATCATGTTATAACTATTCAGAGTCAGGGTGATTTTATAAATTTGTGAATCATGCTGAATAGCTGCAAAATAATAGATGGGGTATCTTAAAACCAGCATACAACAAAAATCAGGGGACTAGAATTTGGAGGGTAATGCAACATGGTAAGTCAGAAAGTAGTAATAAAAAATCCAACAGGACTTCATCTCAGACCTGCGGGAATCTTATGTAAGGATGCGATGCAGTTTAAATCACATATCACATTCCGCTACCGCGATAACATTGCAAATGCAAAAAGTGTCTTAAGCGTACTGGGCGCATGCATCAAGTCCGGAGATGAGATTGAACTCATGTGCGAGGGCGAAGATGAGGAAGAAGCTTTAAAGGCGATCGTGGAAGCGATTGAGAGCGGACTGGGAGAGTAAGGGAACAGCTTTCTGGAAAAATGAAAAGAAAAAGATATTGAGTGAGAAATGAAAATAAGTATTATTATACCAGTATATAATTCAACTTTATATTTAAAACAATGTGTCGAAAGCATATTAGCACAAACCTATCACAATTTAGAAATTTTATTAGTAGATGATGGATCAACAGATGATAGCCCGAAGATATGCGATGAATATGCCACAAAAGATAGTAGAATAATCACAATTCATAAGCAAAATGGTGGAACATCTGACGCAAGAAATGTTGGATTGGAAAAAGCTAGCGGTGATTATATTACATTTATGGATAATGATGATTATTGGAGCAATCCAGAGGCGCTGAACGATATTGTGAAAATTATAGATGAAACTCAACCAGATGTTGTTATGCACACCAACATGGTATACTGGCAGGACAAAGAGAAAACAGTAAATCCGCCTTCATTTGACAGAAGACTGGTCTCTGGAAAGAAGAGAGAAGATGCAGTTGGAAATCTGATCAAATCGGGAATGCTTACAGTTACAGTTTGGACGAAGCTGGTAAAGACATCTTTAATCAGGGAGCATGATCTTTATTTTAAAAAAGGAATCCGCAATGAGGATACAGACTGGATAGCGAGAATGTTAATTTACGCAGAAAGATTTGAATGGTATGATAAACCATTTTATATGTATCGAAAGGGGCATGAAACTGCTCAGACCAGCCAGAAAATGAAGTATTATATGGTAAATGACCTGAAAAATATTTTGATAGAATATACTGAATATGCGCAGCAGCATATGGATGAAAAATATCGCAGGGTTTTTTATTCATATTTAGCTTATCCGTATGCAGTCTGGATGGGACAGGCATATCTGATTGAGCAGAATGAACAGATAAAAAAAGATCGGAAATTAATGAAAAAATATGATTATCTATTATCTTATGATATGAATCCGGCTGTGCATTTGGTTCATTTGGTTTATCGGATTTTGGGATTTGAATTGACATCCAAAATTCTTATGCTATATATTAAGAAAACATATTATTCATAAAAAATACAGCAGATTAAAATTAGGTGAAAGAATGTCAAAACAATATTGCATATTTTCTGCACAATATTACCCACATGTTGGTGGCGTAGAACGTTATACATTGTATTTGAGCAGAAAATTGATAGAAGCAGGAAATAAGGTTACAATTGTAACATCTAATACAGGAAGCCTTTCAGGAGATGAGGTACAGGATAACATACAGATTTATCGCCTTCCATGTTATGATTTGCTTCATGGAAGATATCCGGTGTTCAAAAAAAATCAGGAATTCAAGCGGGTTGAAAAACTGCTGAGGGAACAACAATATGATTTTGTAATTATCAATACCAGATTTTATTTGCATTCATTATACGGTGCAAAATTTGCAAAAAGCAGGGGGATTCCAGCTATTGTAATAGAACATGGGACATCACATTTGAGTGTAAATAATAAATTATTTGATACAGTAGGGGGATGGTATGAACATTTCCTTACGTTTTTATTGAAAAAATACTGCAAAAATTATTATGGAGTGTCAGAAGCATGCTGCGAGTGGAGTGGACACTTTCACATAAAATCAAAAGGCACACTGTATAATGCAGTAGAGATAGAAGAATTCCAGAAGATATTAGGGGAGTCACAGATAGATTATCGAAAAAAATATATGATTCCAGAAGGATCAAGGGTAATTTCTTTTACAGGGAGACTGATTCCGGAAAAGGGAATCCGGCAGCTTGTATCTGCAGTAAAAGCAATTAATCTGAGTCGGATAGAGAACAAACAATTACCGGTCTATCTGGTGATTGCAGGTGATGGACCGTTATATCAGGAAATACAGAAAATATCTGATTCATATACAATTATGACAGGACAGATTGATTTTGAACATATTGTAAAGCTTTTGGATGCATCAGATATTTTTTGCCTGCCGTCAGATTCGGAAGGGTTTCCAACCTCTGTATTAGAGGCTGTGGCATGCAAATGTTTCGTGATAACAACTTATCAGGGTGGTGCAAGAGAACTGCTTATCAATGAAGAGTATGGAATTATCATGAAGGATAATACAACTGAATTGATTCAGGAGAATTTGGAAAAAGTATTAGAAAATGATACTTACAGATTAAGGGCAGAAGAAAAAAGTTATGAACGGTTAGTTCAATATTTTACATGGAACGCTACTGCAAAAAAGGTAATGCAGATTGCAGAAAAAATGAATGGAGAGAAAGAATGAAAGTATTAATTATCATTCCGGCATACAATGAGCAGGAGAATATAGAAAGGGTGGTAAATCACCTGATAAAAGATTATTCTCAGTATGATTATGTGGTAATTAATGATGGATCCAAAGATAAAACATCCCAGATATGTCATGAAAATCATTACAACATTATAGATTTACCAGTGAACCTTGGACTTGCAGGTGGTTTTCAGACAGGAATGAAATACGCATATCAGAATGGATATGATTGCGCAGTCCAGTTTGATGCAGACGGACAGCATAGACCGGAATATATAGAAGCAATGATCGAGAAAATTGAAGAAGGAAATGATATTGTGATTGCTTCCAGATTTGTTGATGAAAAAAAACCGGCAACTGCCAGAATGTTAGGCAGCCGATTGATAACGGCAGCAATTAAAATTACATCAGGTGTCAAAATTACAGATCCAACATCTGGCATGCGTATGTATAATAAAAAATTAATAGAAGTGCTTGCAAACAACATTAATTTCGGACCAGAACCGGACACAGTATCTTACCTGATGAAAATGGGGGCAAAAGTAGCTGAAATACAGGCAAAGATGGATGAGCGAATTGCGGGACAAAGTTATCTCAATGCAGTTAATGCAGCAAAATATATGGCAAGAATGTTGATTTCTATACTGTTAATACAGAATTTCCGCAATAAGAAAAAAGTGGATTTTACAAAGTAGCCGATAAAGGAGAAAAAAATGTCAATTGCATTTCGAATTACATTAATTATTGTATCGATTTTTACATTGCTCTATATGTGTAAAAAAGTAAAACAGGAAAAATTACAAATAGAATATTCTATTTTTTGGACGTTATTTGCAATGATGCTTGTGTTATTTAGCATTTTCCCGCAAATTGCGGATTGGTTAGCACAGCTCGTTGGAGTATATTCAACGACAAACTTTATATTTTTGCTGATTATTTTCATATTGCTTGTAAAATGTTTTCAGCTTACAATGGATATTTCAAAACTTGATAACAAAGTGAAAGAACTGGTTCAAAAAATTGCAATAGATGATAAGGAAAAAAAGGATCAGCAATAGATGAGAGAAACAACAGCAAAAAAGAAATTTATGTGGAATATGGCGGGGAGTCTGTGTAATTCATTGTCATCCATGCTTTTACTTATCATAGTGAATCGTATTAGTGGAGAGAGCAGGGGAGGATTTTTTGCCCTTGCATATTCAACGGCACAATTATTGTTCTCTGTTGGAGGATTTGAAATCAGACCCGTTCAGTCAACAGATATAAAGAATAGATTTTCTTTTAACCAATATTTTACCAGTAGAATGCTTAACTGTAGCGTGATGTTTGTCTGTATGCTTGGATATATCGCAGTAAACGGATACACTGGGATAGACGCACTGGCAGTGTTCTGGATTCTTGCGTATCGAATGGTAGAAGCTGTAGCAGATGTATATAGTGGATTGTTTCAACAGAGGGAACGCATTGATATTTCGGGAAAAGAGATGTTGATGCGAAGTGGTTTAGCGACCATTACATTTACATTAGTGTTATGGTTGACAGATAATCTGTTATATGCAGGTATGGCGCTGACATTAACATCGCTGGTCATTATGTTATTATATGATTTACATATGAAAAAGTACTTTGAACCAGCACCAGTCCACTTGGAGTGGAAAGGAATCTTAGGTATTTATAATGCCTGCTGGCCATTGTTTGTATCATCTTTTATCATGAATTATTTGAACAATGCACCGAAATATTCGATTAATAATTATTATGATCAGACGGTTCAAAATAGCTACAATATTTTATTTATGCCGGCTTTTGTAATTAATTTATTAAGCCTTTTTGTGTTTCGCCCGCTTCTGACCGATCTGGCGAAAGATTGGGAAGAAGAACACCTAAAGGAATTTTCAGATATTGTGAAGAAAATGATGATACTGATAGGCGGTTTAACCATTGCTGCATGTATAGGAGCATATCTTTTGGGAATACCTGTTTTGTCGATTTTGTATGGAGTTGATTTGAGTTCTTATCGCATGGAACTGATAGTTGTTATGATATGTGGGGGATTAAACGCTTATGTTTATTGCCTTTATTATGTGGTAACGGTTACTGGAAAACAGATTTATTTGTTGTTGGGATATGGAGCAGGACTTATATCAGCAGTGTTTTTAGGACCGTATCTAGTAAAAAATCTGGAGATATTAGGGGCGGCATTAAGCTGCACACTCTCATTTGCAGTGGTATTTGTGGTATTTTTAGCAATAACATTTGCAGTGATTAAGAATAGAAAAAAGTGTAAAAAAATAGAGAATTAAGGAAGAAAGAGGGAAACGAGAGAATGAGTAAAAAAATATTAGTGACAGGATGTAATGGACAGCTGGGACGTGCAATCAACAAAGAATACGCAGGAAGTGATGTGACATTTATCAATACAGACGTAGTGGAAGGGGAAGGCGTAATTGCCCTTGATATTACTAAAATTGATGAAGTTTTATCACTTGTACGTGAGGAAAAACCGGATGTGATTATTAATTGTGCTGCACACACCAATGTAGATGCCTGCGAGCAACAGTGGGATGCTGCATATCGTATTAATGCATTAGGTCCAAGAAACTTAAGTATTGCAGCAGAGGCAGTAGGTGCAAAAATGATTCATGTCTCCACAGATTATGTATTTGAGGGGAACGGAACAAGACCTTATACAGAGTTTGATGCACCTAATCCGGTCAGTGCATATGGCAAGACAAAATTGGAAGGAGAGAGATTTGTTCAACAGTTCTCAAATCACTTTTTTATTTTTCGCACAGCCTGGTTATATGGAGATGGAAAAAACTTTGTAAAAACTATGTTGAACCTTTCGGAGACTCATGATGAAGTGAGTGTTGTCTGCGATCAGCTTGGATCGCCAACAAGTGCAGTAGAGCTTGCAAAGGCAATCCATCATTTTGAGGGAACGGAAAATTATGGTCTGTATCATGCTACTTGCGAGGGGGATACTAACTGGGCAGACTTTACAGAGGAAATTTTCAAAAGAGCAGGAAAAAACACAAAGGTAAATCATGTAACAAGCAAACAGTATAAACAGATGAATCCGGCAGCGGCTGACCGGCCGGCATATTCTATTCTGGATAATTATATGATGAGATTAGCGGATGGTTATCAGATGGCTGACTGGAAAGACGCATTGGATGTTTATATGGCAGAGCTGAAATAGTTAATAAAATCCTAAGATGTGTAAAACTTGTCTTAGTATATAAAATATGGTAAAATGACAAATAATTGTGATGATAGGAGGATCTCAGAATGAGAACTTATTTGGTAACTGGAGGAGCTGGATTTATTGGATCGAACTACATTCATTATATGTTTCGCAAATATGATAATGAAATCAGAATTATCAATGTAGATGCATTGACATATGCAGGTAATCTGGAGAATTTAAAAGATATTGAAAATAGAGATAATTACACTTTCATTAAAGCGGACATCACGGACAAGGATGCTATCATGAAGATTTTTGAAGAAAATGATATTGACCGTGTTGTGCATTTCGCGGCAGAAAGTCATGTTGACAGAAGTATTAAAAATCCGGAAGTTTTTGTCAAGACAAATGTTCTTGGAACAGCAGTTATGCTTAATTGTGCAAAAAAAGCATGGGAGCTGCCAGATGGCAGTTTTAAAACTGGTAAAAAGTTCCTTCATGTATCGACAGATGAAGTATATGGTTCACTTCCTGATGATGGAAAAAGCTATTTTTATGAGACAACTCCATATCAGCCACACAGTCCATATTCCGCTAGTAAAGCGTCTTCTGATATGTTAGTGAAGGCTTATATTGATACGTATCATTTTCCAGCGAATGTGACGAATACATCTAATAATTATGGACCATATCAGTTCCCGGAGAAGTTGATTCCATTAATTATTAACAATGCTTTGCACGGAAAGAAATTACCGGTGTACGGAGATGGATTGAATATCCGTGACTGGTTATATGTAGATGATCATGCAAAGGGAATCGACATGGTTCAGGAACATGGAAAGCTTGGTGAGTCTTACAATATTGGCGGACATAATGAAAAGCGTAATATTGAGATTATCAATATTATCATTGAGACTCTACAGGAAATTCTTCCTGATACTGATCCAAGAAAAGTAAATGTAAGCAAAGATTTGATCACATATGTTGAGGATCGCAAGGGACACGATCGTAGATATGCGATCGCACCTGACAAGATAAAAGCTGAGATAGGCTGGGAACCGGAGACGATGTTCAAGGATGGAATTAAGAAGACCATCGCCTGGTATTTAGAACATGAAGACTGGATGAACAACGTTACCAGTGGTGATTATCAGAAATATTATGAAGATATGTATCAGGGAAAATAATAATGGCACAAATAGCAGTACCGTCCGTAGGTCGGATGATACTGCTTGTTTGCGTTTTACTAAAAAGTGATAAAATGCATTTTTTTCAGGAGGATGAAAAATGAAAGGAATTATTTTAGCCGGAGGATCCGGAACACGTTTATACCCATTGACAAAAGCAATTTCAAAGCAGATCATGCCGGTTTATGATAAACCAATGATTTACTATCCTTTATCAACTTTAATGCTTGCTGGAATCAGAGAAGTACTGATTATTTCTACACCAAGGGATCTGCCGGTGTTTGAGGAGTTATTAGGGGATGGATCACAGCTTGGAATGAGATTTGAGTATGCGATACAGGAACAGCCAAGAGGACTTGCTGATGCATTTATTATCGGTGAAAAATTTATTGGAAAAGATGCAGTGGCATTGGTATTAGGAGACAATATTTTTTACGGACAGAGCTTCTCAAAAGTTCTTCGGAGCGCAGCTGAGCGTACAGAAAATGAAGCCGGCGCAACCATTTTTGGCTATTATGTAAGAGACCCGAGAGAATATGGGGTTGTAGAATTTGATGAGAATGGAAAAGCACTGTCCATCGAGGAAAAACCGGAAAATCCGAAGTCAAACTATGCAGTACCGGGACTCTATTTCTATGACAATGATGTAGTTGAGATTGCAAAGAATGTAAAACCATCCGCAAGGGGGGAGATAGAGATCACAAGCGTAAATAATGAATATCTGAACCGTGGAACTTTAAATGTTGAAACATTGGGAAGAGGATTTGCATGGTTAGACACCGGAAATCATGATATGCTTCTTGCAGCGGCAGATTTCGTGTCAGCATTCCAGAAACGTCAGGGATTATATATCTCCTGTATCGAGGAAATTGCTTACAAGCGGGGGTTCATTGACAAAGAGCAGCTTGTGAAACTTGCACAGCCATTATTGAAGACAGATTATGGAAAATATCTGATGGAAATTGCAGAGGGATTATAAAGTCTTTATTTTCATCTATGGATAAAAAAGATTCGAAAAGGAAGTATAAAAAATGGGAAAAATAAAAGTAACAGACAATTGCAATGGAATTGCAGGATTAAAAGTGATCGAGCCGACCGTATTTGGGGATGCCCGTGGATATTTCATGGAGACTTATAATTACAATGATTTCAAAGAGGCAGGAATTGACTGTGAATTTGTACAGGATAATCAGTCTGCATCCAAAAAAGGCGTATTAAGAGGATTACATTTTCAGATTAATTATCCACAGGACAAGCTGGTGCGTGTGGTAAACGGAGAGGTGTATGACGTTGCAGTCGATCTGCGCGAGGGTTCAGAGACATTTGGCAAATGGTTTGGTGTAACTTTATCTGCAGAGAATAAGAAACAGTTCTTTATTCCAAAGGGATTTGCCCATGGATTTATCGTATTGTCCGATTATGCAGAATTCTGTTATAAGGTAACAGATTTTTATCATCCAAATGATGAGGGCGGACTGTTGTGGAAAGACCCGGAGATCGGTGTGGAATGGCCGATGCCGGAAGGAATGACTGAGGCGGATCTTACATTATCTGATAAGGATAAAGTATGGAGTGGAATCTCAGAATATGTCAAAAACCGTAAATAAGTTATAGCTTAAGAGAATGAAAGTTAGAGGAAAAGCATGCCAACGGAAATAAAACAAGCCAATATGCTGAAAGAAATAATAAGTAATCGAAAATTAATATGGGACTTGTCAAAGAATGATTTTAAAACCAGATTTGCAGGATCCTATCTGGGAATTATCTGGGCTTTTGTCCAGCCGATTGTAACAGTATTGGTATATTGGTTTGTATTTGAAAAGGGAATGCATGCAAGTGGCATTAATCTCAGATCGGGAATTACAGCACCTTTTGTTTTGTGGCTGATAGCAGGACTTGTACCATGGTTTTTCTTTCAGGAGGTACTGAGCGGCGGAACAAATGCGCTGATGGAGTATAGCTATCTGGTAAAAAAGGTAGTATTTCAGATTGATATCTTACCAATTATTAAATTGATATCGGCTTTGTTTGTGCATTTGTTTTTTATTGTATTTACAATTGTTTTATATGCGTGTTATGGGTATTATCCGGATTTGTATACATTGCAAATGTTATATTATACCTTTGCGATGATGATTCTTTTATTAGGACTGATATATGCAACATCTGCAATAGTAGTATTTTTCAAAGATCTTGGACAGATCATTAACATTATTTTGCAGATAGGCGTCTGGATGACACCAATTATGTGGAATATTGATGGGATGGAATTGAATCCGATTCTGATTACAATTTTAAAGTTAAATCCAATGTATTATATTGTGGCAGGATATAGGGATTCTTTGATCAATAAGGCTGGATTTTGGGAACAACCAGGCATGACAATTTATTATTGGATACTTACAATTGTATTATTCATAATCGGGACAAAAATATTCAAAAAATTAAAGCCACATTTTGCAGATGTGTTATAGAAAGGTAACTGCATGGATAACATCGCAATTTCAGTAGAACATGTAAAAAAAATATATAAATTATATGACAGAAACCGGGATCGCTTGAAAGATGCATTAGGATTTTCAAAAAAACCACTTGGAAAAGAGCATTACGCATTGAATGATGTATCTTTTCAGGTTGGTCAGGGAGAGACAGTTGGCATTATTGGAACAAATGGTTCAGGAAAATCTACAATTTTAAAGATCATCACTGGAGTTTTGAATCCAACCGATGGGGAAGTCAAAGTAAATGGGCGTATTTCTGCGTTGTTAGAACTTGGCGCCGGATTTAATATGGAATATACCGGAATTGAAAATATTTATCTGAATGGAACCATGATTGGTTTTACCAAAGAAGAGATAGATGAAAAGCTGCAGGATATTTTAGATTTTGCAGATATTGGTGATTTTGTAAATCAGCCGGTCAAAACATATTCCAGCGGTATGTTTGTACGTCTTGCATTTGCAGTTGCAATCAATATTGAGCCAGAAATCCTTATTGTCGATGAAGCACTTTCGGTTGGGGATGTATTTTTTCAGACGAAATGTTATCACAAATTTGAAGAATTTAAGAAAATGGGAAAGACCATTCTTTTTGTTAGCCATGATCTGGGGAGCATTGGAAAATACTGTGACAGAGTTGTCCTTTTGAATAAAGGGGTAAAGCTTGCAGAGGGTAAACCAAAGGACATGATCGATCTTTACAAAAGGGTAATGGCAGAATCAAAGATGGAAGACAGCCCGAAAAAAGAAGACGGTCATGCAGCAATAGAAGGAGTTGCATGGAAAGAATCCATGATTTTAAATCCGGATAAGCAGGAGTATGGCGATAAAAAGGCAGAGATTATTGACTTTGGAATTTTCGATGCAACAGGAAAGATTACGAATACTGTTTCTAAATTCGAAGAGTGTGTTTTGAAATTAAAGGTACAGTTTCATGAGGATGTGCTAAATCCAATTTTTGCATTTACAATCCGGGATTTAAAGGGAACAGATCTTACCGGAACCAATTCACTTATTGAAGGGTTAGAGCCTGGACTGATAGAGGCAGGGACGACACTTACAGTATCATTCAGACAAAAATTGCCATTTCAAAAAGGACAGTATCTGCTACAGTTAGGATGTACAGGATATAATGGTGACGAATTAGAAGTTCATCACAGATTATATGATATTTGTTGTATACAGGTTTTATCTAAAAAAGTTACTGTTGGGTATTTTGATTTGAACTCGATAGTAAGTTGTAATGAAGAGTAGGCTATGGGAAGGCGAACAGCGAGTAAAATCAGCGATGATAGGAATCGCTGTATATAAAAAGGAGCATTATGGGAAGAACACAGAAGCTTGCAGCAATTATAAAAGAGGGAGTAAGAAATCCTCAGAAAATAAAAAAAGGATTAAAAGTTTTAAAAAATCAGGGACCGGAAATCTTTAAACAGCGTTTATCTGCCAGTGTAAATTATGAACCTGGATACGGCAGAGTGAAGAAAGAAAAATTAAAAAATTATAGTGGAGAGATTCTTTTTTCCATTGTAATGCCTGTATATAATGTAGAAATTAAGTGGCTTGATAAGGCGATTGAATCTATAGAAAAGCAGAATTACAAAAACTGGGAGATTTGCATTGCAGATGACTGTTCTACAAAGCAGGAGGTAAGAGAGTACTTATCTGCAATGAAAAATAGCCGGATTAAAATTAAATTATTAGAAAAAAATCAGGGAATTTCAGGAGCAACCAATGCGGCAGCAGCGCTTGCATCCGGAGAGTATATCCTTCTTATGGATAATGATGATGAGCTTGCACCGTCTGCATTACATGAATTTTATCAGAAGATAAAAAAAGAAGGTTCTGAGATCATATACAGCGATATGGATATTATTGATGCGAAAGGAAAAACGAGAGATCCATTATGTAAACCTGACTGGTCTCCAGATCTTTTCCTGAGCCAGATGTATTTAGGACATTTGATTGGATTCAAGAAGTCCTTATTTGAAAAAGTGGGTGGATTTCGCGGTGAGTTCAACGGAAGCCAGGATTATGATCTGTTACTTCGAATGACAGAGATGACGGACAAGATTGGACATGTCCCTGAGATACTTTATCATTGGAGAGATCTTCCGAGCTCCACAGCAGCCAACCCGGAGTCAAAGCCATATGCACAGACAGCAGGACTTAATGCGATTCAGGAACATTTAGATCGTGTTTATGGCAAAGGAGCAGCGACTGCAAATGAGACAGAGAATTTGTTTGTCTATGATGTGAGATATCACATGAATGAGGAACCGAAGGTTTCCATTATTATTCCGATTAAAGATCATGCAGATTTGTTAAAGGCTGCAATTGACAGTATTTTTGCGAAGACAACTTATAAAAATTTTGAGATTATTATTTTAAATAACAATTCTGAGAGGGAAGAGACTTTTACTTATCTGAAGAAGGTGAAAGAAGAACATGACAATGTCATCGTGAAAGATGCGGCGTTTGAGTTTAACTGGTCAAGGCTTAATAATTATGGAATGAAGTTCGCAACCGGAGATGTCTATGTATGTTTGAATAATGATGTAGAAGTTATTGAACCGGAATGGCTTACAAGACTGGTAGAGAAAGCTATACGAAAAGATGTTGGTGTTGTCGGTGGATTGCTTTTATATGAAGATAATACGATCCAGCATGCAGGAGTAGTTATTGGAATGGGTGGCTGGGCTGATCATGTATTCAAGGGAATGAAACCGCAGCACTATGGATCGCCATTTGTGTCACCGATGGTAACAAGAAATGTTTCGGCGGTAACGGGAGCCTGTCTTGCAGTTTCGAAGGCGACAATTGAGAAAATCGGTGGATTTGATGAGAAATTCATTGTATGTGGAAGCGATATTGAACTTGCACTTCGTGCAAACCAGCATGGACTCGTGAATATCTACGATCCAAATGTTTGTCTGTATCATTATGAATCTAAGAGCAGGGATGCAAGTAAAATCCCACAGATTGACTTTGATTTGTCGGATCAGATGTATAAGACCTACCGGAAAAACGGAGATCCATATTATAATAGAAATCTTGATTATTATTGTTGTCAGCCCAAAATTTGTGCCGCGGTGCAGCAGACTGTCAAAGAGCAGGAGGAAAAAATGCTTCTGAAGAGAAAAAGAGAAACCGGACTTCCACAATTGGATACGAATGTATATGAAATTACACCATACACTTTCCGTAAGATAGAATATCCGAACCGCAGAATGAACCTTCTGGTTCCGTCTATCAATGCAGAGCATGTCTTTGGTGGAATCTCAACTGCACTGAAGTTTTTCGATACTTTAGTGAAAGCATTAGGCTATGATGCACGTATTATTTTAGTAGACGCAGAGCCAGACAAAGCAGCCATTAAAAAATATTCCGATGAGTATACATTTGTAAAAGCAGAAGATGATTCTCTCGTTGCAAAACAGATTATTCCATACAGCAATCGTTTTAACCGCAGTATTCCGGTGTCAGAGAATGACTATTTCTTATTTACTGGCTGGTGGACAGCGTATTGTTGTCAGGATGCTTATGTTGGATTTGAAAATACATTTGGAATCAAACCAAATATTTTTCTCTATTTTATTCAGGATTATGAGCCAGGATTTTACTCCTGGTCTACGAAGTACCTGCTTGCAGATTCTACCTACAAAAGTGATTATCCAACAATTGCAATTTTTAACAGTATGTTGTTGAAAGAATTCTTCAATGAAAATCATTACCATTTTACACATAGCTTTGCATTTGATCCTGTCTTAAATGATGGATTAAGAAAAGCGTTAGAACAAATGCCTGCACAGGTTGATAAGAAAAAACAGATTCTTGTTTATGGACGTCCAGGTACGGAGCGTAATGCATTTAACCTTGTAGTAGCGGCTCTGAAAAAATGGGTGATGATGCAGCCGGATATTGAGGAATGGGAGATTCTTTCGGCAGGGGAGATGCACCGTTCAATTCCGCTTGGAAACGGCAAAGAGCTTGTCTCCGTTGGAAAGCTTACAATTGAAGAATATGCGCGGACTTTGCAGGAAACTTACGCAGGAATTTCACTGATGTGTTCACCACATCCAAGTTATCCGCCACTTGAGATGTCAGTATTTGATGTAAAGACGATCACGAATACTTATGCGAATAAAGATCTTAAGGATTTCAATGATAACATGGTATCACTGGATAATATCAGTCCAATGAACATTGCAACACATCTGACTGAAATCTGTAAAGCTTACAGACCGCAGGTAGAACATATGACAGCGAATCCATTATATGTAAAAAATGAGCATGTATTTGATTTTATAAAGGATATCAAGGAGATTCTTGGGTAAAAAATAATAGTTGTAGATAACTATAGAAAAGAGGTTCTATGACAGAGCAGATTGGAAAAGTAACGTTAGATTATACATTTTATAATGGACAGGATCAATATAGTGACGGGGACATCGAGAATGATCTGTTACAGCTTATTATGGAAGAACCAGACGTAGAGAAGATACTTGCAGAAGATGACCGGTGGCCAGTGTTATATCATTTTTCACCTGTCAGACAAAATATATTGGAGTGGTATCCTTTTAAAAAAGATGCATCTGTACTTGAAATTGGGGCAGGATGTGGAGCTATCAGTGGAGTACTTTGCAGAAATGCAAAGCATGTGACAAGTGTAGATCTTTCTAAACGCAGATCATTGATTAATGCAAATCGTAATAAAGAATACGATAATCTTACAATTATGGTTGGAAATTTCAATGATGTTGTTTTGAAAGAAAAGTATGATTATATTACATTAATCGGAGTATTGGAATATGCCGGTTATTACACGGATGACAAACATCCATTTGCTGCCTTTTTAAAAAAAATCAGTGGATATTTGAAAGAAGATGGAAAACTGCTGATTGCTATTGAAAATAAATTTGGATTGAAATATTGGGCAGGTTCCAGAGAAGACCATACTGGAAAATTTTTTGATGGTTTGGAAGGTTATATTGATACAGATAGTAAAGTGAGAACTTTTAGTAAAGAGGCGTTAAAGAAAATAATTACAGATGCTGGATATGGGAAAGCAGAATTTTATTATCCGTTTCCGGATTATAAATTCCCAGTACAGATTTTTTCTGATGAGTATCTGCCAAAGGAAGATGATCTTAATATAGGCCTGGATACTTTTGATAATACGAGAATGATGCTTTTTAACGAAAACAGGGTTTATGCAAATCTTCTGAAAGAAAAAAAATTTGATTTCTTTGCGAATTCGTTCTTTGTTGAAGTAACAAAATAGTGAGAGGTGATATCTTGAAGAAAATTTACTCAAAAATTACAAAAGAGAGAAGAAAACCGTTTCAGATAGAAACCTACATAATGAAGGACGGGGACAAGAGACTGGTTATAAAAAGAGCATTGACCAAAGAAGCAGAAGCACATATCAGGAATATGTCTGATTATTACGAGAAAAACAAAAAAGAAGGTATCCTGTGTCCGGCAGAAATGATTTCAGAAGATGAAGTTGCTTTTGAATTTCTGACAGGAAAAAGTCTTTGTAACACAATGCTCGATGCTCTTGCAGATAAAGATGAAGTGAGATTTCTTTCATTGCTTAGAATGTATGATGAAGTCATAAGAAGGAATGTTGATATAGAGAAACATATATTCGTACCAGAGGCACAATTTGTGCAGGTATTTGGTGAGGTTTCCTTTCCAGATGAGATGGAATGTGGAAAAGAAATGAATATAGATATGAGTTTTGACAATATCATAAAAGATCAAACTGACAGCAAATATAAAATTATTGATTATGAATGGGTATTTTCATTTCCAATTCCAGTGAAATTTGTAATATATCGTGCGGTGTCTGCTTTTTATACAAGAAATGGCAGTGCTGTGAAAGATATCATGACAATCAATGAAATTTATGATTGCTTTGATATTACGGAAGAAGAAATTGTTATATTTGAAAATATGAATGAAGCATTTAATCAATATGTATATGGTGGGAAAAATGGCTATAACGCAAGCATTGTTGCTTACAAAAAAGAAGTATACGATGTGAAAAAACTGCTTCCGGAGGAAAACTTATTCTTACAGGTGTTCTTAAATGATGGAACAAACTATCTTGAAGACAAGGCAATTACAAATTATATCATGGGGCAAAAGGTAAAATTGAACATACCGCTTGAACTTACGCAATATGTGTCAGAAATACGCCTGGATCCATTAAATGTTTCCTGTGTTTTGCAGAATTTTAAAGTGAAAATTGTAACAAAAGATGGCAATGAGCATGAAATGGAACACTATCGGCACAATGCAATCATAACAAAAGACGGAGATTTCATATTTACCTCAGAAGATCCTCAGATTATATTTGAAAATCAATGGGAAAATAATCTGAACGAGATAAATGTGGAATTTATCATCAGAGAAGCAGGCTTACAGGACAATCCGATGCTGACAGCACTTGGTGAACTGAAGTGCCAGATGAATAAAGTAGAAAACGAATTGGAATATATTAAGGGAACAAAGGTGTATAAAACTTTGTTGGAACGCAAAGTAGATAAAGTGTTGGGAGAAAATGAATGAAAAATGCAGCAGGACTATTGCTGGTAATTTATTTATTTTTTTTAGTACCATTATTTGCAGGTGCATTGATAGATGCTGTGGCAGGTGTAAAAAAGAAAAACATATCAGGCACATATGCAAATGGTTTTGTTGCTATGCTTAGTATGTTTTGGTGTGTTGCGGTACTTTTTCTATACAGGGGCTGTACATTAAGAAAACTCAGTGTAGTTTGGATACTTGCAACCATTACGATATGTCTGGTATCCATTTTAGTAAATAAAAAAGCAATATGGGAATATTTAAAACGAAGAACAGCATTGGAAAATAAATGTAATGCTATAAAAATTGCAAGGATAATATCATTCATCGCAATATTATTTTCTGTATTTTGCGTAAAACCACAATTGGATCAGACAGTACAGACCGTTATGACATCAATAGATACGAATTCTGCATATATATATCAGCCATATACGGGTGAACAATATCCCGCAACGCAATTAGAAAAGATATTTTCCCCGTATGAAATGTTATATGCAGTCACGGCACAGATTTCAGGAATACATCCGGCATTATTGATAAAAGTAATACTTCCGTTTTTTATTTTAACTTTTTTTATGTGCTGTTATTGGGAACTGGGAACGTCCCTTTTTAAAGAGGAAAAAGGACAGGCAGTGTTTTTGATTGTAATAGAAAGTATCTATTATGTTCCGGTATATACAGCAGTAGAAAATCCGGTAACAGGTATATTTCGGAGCTGTTGGAATGGAAGCGTAATGTTGGAATGCTGTATTCTTCCGTATGCATTTTTGCAAGTGATGCGCGTATTAAATTTATTGTGCAGAGAAGAAAAAAACAGCAGATCTGATTGGGCAAAATATCCTGTTATGATGCAGATAGGTTTATTTATTATATTGTATCCAGCGGCACAATTGTTACATTACAAAGGCTGGTTTTATATATTCTTAATGACGTTGCTGATGATTTCTGTCTGGGTTGTAAGAAAGGGGTATGAGTATGTCCGGGTTATGGGAAGACATTAAAAATGCATATTTTTCTTACAATGGGATGGGAACAAATGTTTTTTTCCTTTTTGTTGCAATATTTTATTTCTTGATTATAAATAAAAAAAGACAAAGAAATTTGTTAATATATGAGATTTTTGGTATACTTTTTCTGATGACGCCGGGAATTGCAAATGGCATACTAAATATGAGCGGTCAGAAGACAGATCATTGGATGGTCTATGGAATACTAAACATAGTATCGGTTGTTGGAGTTGCAATGACAGACTATTTGATAAACATACCATCTAAGAAAGAAAAAATAATTGTTATAGTGATATATATTTTACTGATTCAGGCAGGGATGGGATTAAATTATACGTCGCAGCATTTGGAATTTATCACAAACAGTTATAAAATATCAAATGAAGTCATGGAGATCGCTGAACAGTTGGAATTTGTAGAAAAACCAAGAGTTCTTGCACCGGAACAGGTGGCAGGCGAGCTTCGTGAATATGATACCAGATTTGCAGTTATTTATGGTGAAGGTTTATCTTTTACACAGGAGAATCTGGAACAGCTGCAGATGGAAACAGATTCCTATGGCTGCAATTGTCTGGTTATTAATTCTGAGTATGACAATATTGAATTTTTTAATAGCATTGGATTTAGTAAAATTTATAATACAGAACATTATGAAGTATATGCAAAATAATTTATAGAGAAAAGTGGCGGACTTATGAAAAACTTAGATAAAACATTATGGATCAAGAGAATATTTATGGTGCTGATGGATATTTGCATTGTAATATTGACAAGCATCACGGCATTGATTGTAAGATTTGAATTTAGTCTTTCTGCCGTACCGAAGTATTATATTGGCGTTGTGTGGAGCTCATTACCGGCAACGTTAGTCATTGCAATCATCGTATTTTATGTATTTCGTTTGTATAGCAGCCTTTGGGTATATGCAGGGGTAACCGAATTATTGTATCTTGCAGCAGCATGTATTGTAGATACGCTGCTCAATACAGTGACGATTCTTCTGAATTACAGAGATCAGGAGTATCCGCTGCCTAGAAGCTGGTATTTTATTTATGGAACATTATTATTGGCGTTTATGTTTATCAGCCGTTATTCGTATCGTGCAGTAAGAACATTCTTTGGAAAAAAAGTAGATGCAAAGAATCTGAAAAGAGTGCTTGTTGTAGGTGCGGGTGAGGCAGGAAATTCCATTATTAAGGAAATTTCTGGCAGCCGCTTTGTGAATATGCATATTGTAGGTTTTGTGGATGATGATAAAAGCAAAATTGGAAAATATATGCATGGTGTCAAAGTACTTGGGGATAGAAATGATATTATTGAAATTGCAAAAGAGTATCTTGTAGATGAGATTATTATCGCAATTCCGACAGCGAGTGCAAAAGAGACAAAGGCAATTTTAGATATTTGTAAACAGACTGGCTGTGAATTAAAACGTTTACCTGGTATGTATCAGTTGGTAAATGGGGATGTCAGTATCAGTAAATTAAAAGATGTTGATGTAAATGATCTTTTGGGACGTGATCCGATCACAGTTGATCTTGATTCCATCATGGGATATGTTTCTGATAAGGTAGTTATGGTTACTGGTGGAGGGGGGTCGATCGGCAGCGAGTTATGCCGCCAGATCGCATCACACAATCCGAAACAGTTAGTGATTGTTGATATTTATGAAAATACTACATACGATATTCAGCAGGAATTAAAGAGAAATTATCCTGAACTGGATTTGGTTGTATTGATCGCTTCCGTAAGAAATACAAAGCGCATGGATCTGATCTTTGATAAATATCGTCCGGAGATCGTATATCATGCGGCAGCGCATAAACATGTACCGTTGATGGAGGACAGCCCGAATGAAGCAGTAAAAAATAATGTTTTAGGAACATGGAAAGTGGTTCAGGCTGCAGATAAATATAATGTAAAGCGTTTTGTAATGATCTCTACAGATAAGGCAGTAAACCCGACGAATATTATGGGAGCTACCAAGAGAATCTGTGAGATGATTATTCAGACATACAATAATCGTTCTAAGACAGAATATGTAGCAGTCCGATTTGGTAATGTACTTGGAAGCAACGGAAGTGTGATTCCTTTATTCAAGAAGCAGATTGAGGCAGGCGGACCGGTTACCGTTACGCACCCGGATATTATCCGTTATTTTATGACAATACCGGAAGCAGTATCTCTTGTGTTACAGGCAGGAGCCTATGCAAAGGGGGGAGAAATCTTTGTCCTGGATATGGGAGAACCGGTCAAGATCGTAGACCTTGCGAGAAACCTGATACTTCTTTCGGGACATAAACCCGACGAGGATATCCAGATCGTATTTACAGGATTAAGACCAGGCGAAAAACTGTATGAAGAGATGCTCATGAAAGAAGAAGGCATGCAGGAAACAGCCAACAAATTAATTCATATTGGTAAACCGATTCAGATGGATGAAGAGAAGTTTTTAAAACAGTTAGAAGAGATCAAAGAGCATGTGGTAGAAGAACCGGATGATATACGGGAATGGGTGCAGCGTATGGTTCCGACATACTCTATTCAGAATCGGTAGAACCAGAAAACAGGGTATATAATATGGAAAAAATTTGGGAAGTCATCTTAATTCTTGTACTTGCAGGAATGGGATTTATTTTGCAACTTGATAGGAAAAAGGAAAATGGAACAGATAAAACAAATTCTAAAAAATAAAAAAATATATCTTAGAGATTTTATTGCAATTATTGTAATATTTTTCCTATCTTTATTTGTAGAACAGGTATTATTACAGTGGAATTCGTTTAAAAACGAAAAATATGAGCAGACTTTTCAGGTGAGCGAAGTACAAAAGGCAGAGAATAAAGATGGAGAGACAACGTATGATTTTTTATTTGATGGAAGATATGTGAGCTCTATCTATTTGATTTATCAAAGCAAAACGGACATCAGTTCCAGAATGGAAGTGACATTCTATGATGGATATGGACAAAAAGAAGTGATGGAACTGGAAGATACTGCATCATTTTTGCTTGGAAAATCTGCAGTTTGGGTAGATCAGAAAGTTGACAGCCTGAAATTGACAGTGGAAAACAAAGATGCGGATAAGTTAAATTCAATAATATTTGTAAATCACACGGTATTTTCCTGGGCAAAGTTTCTGCTTGTATTTTCAGTATTGTTGCTAAGTTACTTATTTGTTTCTCATTGTACTTTTTTTGGAAAAAGACCCGAATGGATGTACGCAATGGTATCAGTTGCATTAGGAACGGTGATTATCTTATCAGCACATCATTCATTTGATTCATGGGATGAACAGATTCATTATAATATAGCATATACAGACTCCTGGGTATGGAATTATATGGAGTACAGTGATGCTGTGATGTCGAATGTAGAAATGCGTGTACCAACAGGGGACACGTTAGAGGAAGAACAATGGATAGGAGAATGGCTTAATCAGGCAAATGATACAGTCGTATTAGCATCACAGAAAGGAAGATTTCTTAGATATGGTCAAAGGGCTTATCTTCCACAAATTTTAGGACTTGGATTAGGAAGAAAACTTGGATTCTCTTATGTAGCAACAGTATTTTTAGGAAAATTTTTTAATCTGCTGTTTTGTACAGCTGTCGTTGCGTGTGCGATTCGTTTCAGCAAATATGGAAAACGTACCCTGATGTGTGTAGGATTGCTGCCGACAACAGTATTCCTTTTTTCGTCATTTACATATGATGCATTTGTGATAGCACTTTTAATGTTGGGCATAGCATTGTTTATAACAGAGTACCTAGGTGAAGAAAAAATCCAGACAAAACGGACGATGGTATCTATTCTTGCAATGGTTGTAGGATGCTTTTCAAAGGCGGTCTATATTCCATTTTTGGCATTATATTGGATTATGCCGAGGGACAAGTTTTATAGCAGGAGACAAAAGAATCTGTTTAAAGCAGGAATTTTTGTCTTATTAATATTAATGTTTGCTTCCTTTATACTGCCTTTAATTGGAAATGTTTCAAGTGGAGCAGAAGTGGGAGATTACCGTGGAGGAGATACGAGCCAGACAAGTCAGCTTTCTATGATTCTGGGATATCCGTTGACTTATACAGGAATTTTACTGAAATCGCTTGGAACAACATTGGCGTCCTATTTTATAGGTTCTAAAGTGCTTGCAAATTTTGCATATCGGGGAATTTATGATGGAATTGGATATTTTGTTGTACTTTTGACGATGTTGTTTACTTTTGTGACAGATTTTGGAATGACAGATAAAATATATGATGCACAGATGAAACGAAAAATATCTGTCATGAAGATATGGAATGGCATATTAATATTTGGAACTGCATGTCTGGTATGGACAGCTTTATACTTGGATTTTACTCCTGTTGGCTCAATGGTGATTAACGGAGTGTCACCAAGGTATTATTTACCACTTATTTTTCCGTTAAGTCTTATCTTTATGAACCAAAAAGTGAGATGCAGTTTTAAATTAGAAACTTATCAGACACTCATAACGATTTTGATGTTATTTGGCACAGGGATTACTATTTATTGTCTGATGCTTGCATAATGCAGATGCACGAAAGGAATAAAAAAATGAAGCAGTTTACAATTTCACAGAAAGTTTATATGGGAGTGAAACGGATAATTGATATTTTATTGTCTGCGCTGGCGTTAATTCTGTTATCCTGGTTGTTTTTGATTTTATGCATTGCGATTAAGGTTGACAGTAAAGGACCAATTCTATTTAAACAAAAGCGGGTTGGAATCCATAAGACATATTTTATGATTTACAAATTCAGAACGATGAGAATTGATACTCCAAAGGATATGCCAACACATATGCTGGCTGATCCGGAACAGTATATTACAAGAGTAGGGAAATTTTTAAGAAAAAGCAGTCTGGATGAATTGCCGCAGATCATCAATATCCTTATGGGAAAGATGAGTATTGTCGGACCAAGACCGGCTTTGTGGAATCAGTATGATTTGATCGAGGAACGGGATAAGTATGGTGCGAATGATGTAATGCCGGGACTGACCGGATGGGCGCAGATCAACGGACGTGATGAGTTAGAGATAGATGTAAAGGCAAAACTGGATGGTGAGTATGTGAAAAAATTTGGACTCATAATGGATCTGAAGTGCTTTTTTGGAACGATCACAGCAGTCTTGTCACACAAAGGTGTTGTGGAAGGTGGAACCGGAGAAATGCATAAATAGCTAGTAGTAGCGGATAAAAAGACATGCTGGATTATTCGAGGGAAAATAATGGGAAAACAGATTTTAATAACGGGAACCAGCAGTTATGTTGGAACATCATTTGAACAATATATAGAGAAAAAAAATGGAAACATGCCGTTGGAAGACCGATGGCATGTTACATTTGTTTCTGTGAGAAATTCAGAATGGAAGAAAATGGATTTTTCAAAATATGATACGATTCTCCATGTGGCTGCAATTGTACATCGGAAAGAACAGCCGGAAATGGAGGCACTCTATTATGCAGTTAATACAAAATTGACAGAAGAACTTGCAGATAAGGCAAAGGCTGAGCGGGTTCGTCAGTTTGTTTTTTTAAGTACGATGAGTGTTTATGGAATGACAATGGGAGAGATTACAGAAGAAACAGAATGTACACCGATTACTTTTTATGGAAAAAGCAAGCTTGCCGCAGAACGGTACTTATGTGAGCAAAGAGGTGATACATTCAAAGTAGCAGTTATCAGACCACCAATGATTTATGGGAAAGCTTGTACCGGAAATTATGCTTCATTGGAGAAACTGGCGGGCAAGATACCTGTTTTTCCGAGAGTGAGCAATGAGAGAAGCATGATATACATCGAGAATTTGTGCGAGTTCTTATATCGGATTATAAGAGGAGATGCAGATGGTATCTATTGCCCACAAAACAGCCAATATGTGAATACATCAGATATGGTAGCACGGATTGCCGAAAGCTATGGAAGAAGTATATGGCTCGTTCCGGGATTCGAGTGGATCATCGGTAAGCTTGCCGGAAGAGTTAGTATATTCTCAAAGGTTTTTGGCAGCCTGACCTATGACCGGAAACTATCATTTCAGGAAGAAGTGGGAGAGTATGAAGTGGTGGATTTTCTGGAGAGTATAAAAAAATCTAAGGAGTCATTATGAAAAGAATAGGTGCTGTGATTGTAACACTAATATTTTTTATTGTGCTAGCGTATAATGCGTACTATGCTCCATTGCCGGATATTAAGGTAAGTAATACAGAGACGGTTATCATTCCGGGAGTGGAAAAAGAATATACTTTTTTGTTTTTAACAGATATGCATATGGCTATTAAAACGAAACAAGATCTGGGTGCTTCTCTGGGGGATGCAGATGAAAGAATGAAGGCGTTTGTCAATGAGGAAGGAATACTTTCGTCTACACAGTTTACAGAATGGATTGCATATGCCAACCGCTTGAAGCCGGAAGGTGTATTAATGTGTGGCGATATGATAGATTATTATTCGCAGGAAAATGTTGAATTTTTAGCTGACAATCTTCAGAAATTAAAAGTTCCTTATTTGTACGTGTTGGGAAATCATGAGATGTATTCACCGTGGAATGAAACGATTGCAGAAGATGCGGAGATATATCATTTGTTCAGAGAGAATAACACAGCATTTCAAGCATGGGAATTTCCGGAGTTTACAATATGTGCAGTAGATAATCAATCATATCAGGTAGCACCTGAGGCACTGGATGCAATGCAAAAGGAGATAGAAAAGGGTAAGCCAATTATTTTGCTGGCACATGTTCCATTTTACACATCACAGATAGAAACTTTAAAGGAAGCTTCTATTAATACATGGGGAGTGCCACTGATTATCGGTGAGGGAGCAAGAGATACTACAGAGGTTACAAGAAAATTCATGAAGATGGCATTTTCAGATGAAAGCCCTGTAGTGGCAGTTTTTACAGGAGATAATCATTTTTATTATAAGGGAATGCTTACTGATAAAATAGAAGAATGCGTGATAGATCCAAGCTTTGCAGGAAACGGCACTATTATTAAAATTAAAGCGAAGGAGTAATAGTTTTAAAATATGAGTAAAATATCCGTATTGATGTCTGTTTATAAAAAAGAAAATCCAGAATATTTAAGAGCGTCCTTAGAGAGTGTATTAGTTCAGACGAGGACCGCAGATGAAATTCTTCTGATCGAAGATGGACCTCTGACACAGGAATTATATCAGGTAGTGGCGGAGTATCAGAAAAAATGTGATTATCTCCATGTGCATGCTATGGAACAGAATGTTCAGCTTGGTCGTGCACTGGCAAAAGGAGTGGAATTATGCCAATATGATCTGATCGCAAGAATGGATACAGATGATATTGCGATGCCGGATCGATTAGAGAAAGAGGGGGCATATATGGAAGCACATCCTGAAGTGGATGTGGTAGGTGGTGCTATCCGGGAATTTAATGATGAAGGAACCATAGACCGCGTCAAGAATATGCCAAAGACTCAGGAAGAAATTTTAGAGTATGTGAAAGTGCGTAATCCTTTAAATCACATGACAGTTATGTATAGGAAAGATTCTATTTTAAAAGCGGGAAATTATAAACATTTTCCATTTCTGGAGGACTATTCTCTATGGAGCAGGATGTTGTCACAGGGATATCAGTTCCGGAACATGGAAGATATACTTGTCCGGGCGAGAACAAGCATGGGATTAGTAAAGCGAAGAAGTGGATGGGCTTATTACAAGGATTTTCAAAAACTTAGAAAACAGCAGCACGAGCTGGGAATTACAAATACGTTTGAATATATAAAGGCGCAGGTTGGAACTTTTGTCGTACTCATGATGCCGGGGTGGATGAAGGAGTACTCTTATAAGAGATTTTTGCGCAAATCTGAATAACTAAGAAAAAATTCATAGAAAAATTCTTTTGTGTAAAGAAAATTATGCTATAAATGCTTAAAGGGTAAGGCATAAATGGAGGAAAAAATCATGCGTGAAGCCCGTGTGCTGGAGATCATTGGAAAACGCCCGGTGGGCGGTGTCGGGACAGTGATGCTCAATTATCAGAGACATATGAATATGGAACGTGTCCAGATGGATTATCTGATCTTCGGAGAGCAGGAAGAGACATTTGATAAAGAAGTGAAAAAACTTGGCTCAAGAGTCTATACTTATCCGGCATTGTCCGGCAGACAGATGAGACAGACAAAGAAATATTTTGAACAGTTTTTTTCAGAACATCACAGTGAATATGATATTGTTCATCTCCATGCACCCTATATTGCTTTTTTATGCATGCCGGTTGCTGCAAAGTATGGAATCAGTCATCGAATTGTACATAGCCATGCAACTGTATATGCGGAGAGTAAAGGAAAAGCGGTGCGGAATAGAATGCTTTGGAGCATATCTCAAAAGTACATTACCGATCGGATCGGATGCTCGCAGGCAGCAGGAGCGTTCCTTTTTGGCAAAAAAGATTATACTGTGTTAAAAAATGCGATCTGCTGTGATGAATATGCTTATAACGAAACAGCAAGAAATGAAATCAGAACACAGTATCAGGCAAAAGATAAGCTTGTTATTGGAAATGTAGGCCGTTTCAGTCAGCAGAAAAACCAGATGTATCTGGTAGATATTTTTTCGGAGATACGAAAAATCCACAAAGACAGTGTATTATGGCTGGTGGGAGATGGCGAGCTTCGACCACAGATTGAGGAAAAAATAAAGCAGCTAGGGTTGATAAATTCTGTAAAAATTTTCGGAATGGTGGATAACACAGAAGAGTTATATCAGGCAATGGATGTCATGGTCATGCCATCTTTATTTGAAGGGCTGCCAATGACTGGCGTAGAAGCACAGGCATGCGGTCTGCCATGTGTGTTTTCTGATACGATCACCAGGGAAGTGGATGTGATGGGCAATTCATTCCTGTCTCTGGAGGAGAGTAAGGCAGAATGGGCAAAGACAGCGGTAAGAGCTGCAGGACGCTATAAAGACAGCGGGAAGGCAAGACGAAGTTTTGGAAAAGAGCTTGCAGAACATGGATTTGATATCCGTGTGGAGGCGGGGCGATTAGAAGAAATGTATGAGGAGATGAAATGAAACCATTAATCAGTGTGATTGTGCCAATCTATAAAGTAGAAAAATACCTTACAATCTGTGTTGATTCGTTACTCCGTCAGAGTTATGGAAATTTGGAAATTATTTTGGTAGATGACGGGTCTCCGGATGAGTGTCCGGCAATCTGTGACCAATATCAGAACAAAGACAATCGAATCAAAGTGATACATAAGAAAAATGGTGGATTGTCTGATGCAAGAAATGCCGGATTGGATATTGCGCAGGGAGAGTATGTGGCGTTCGTTGATTCAGATGATTTTATTGATGAGGATTATATCTGTAAACTGTATGATGCATTACAGCAGAATCGGGCATCAATTGCAGTTTGTGGAATTCAAATAATAGATGAGAGTAATAAAGTTACAGAGCAAATATATGTGACACAGGATAAGAAGCAGGAGCTTTATACGGGAAGAGAGATTATAAAAAAAGAGCTTCAGGGTGAATGGGTACTAGTTACAGCATGGGGGGCTTTGTATGATGCTAAAATTTTTAAAGAACTGCGTTTCCCATGTGGAAGACATTATGAAGATGAGTATGTGTTTGTATCTGTTTTTGAGAATCAGGAATGTGTGGTGTGTATTCCGGAGAATATATACTACTATCTACAACGTGCAGATTCCATTATGGGAGTTACTTATAAAAAACAGGATTGCATGGATTATTTTGAAATGTGGCATGAGCGGATAGATTATTTTCAGACAAAAGAAGACAGAGAACTTCTGGCACCTGTGATACAGAGCTGTCTGGCATGGAATGTGCTTTATCTGGCAATGAATGGGCAAGTTATGGGAGAACCGGAAAAAAGATTATTGAAAAAAAATATTCGAAAGTATTTCAGGAAAATTTTTGCAAAGCCATATCTCTATAATTGGAAAGAGAGTGTGAAACTTGCAGTGAAATGTGTGATGGTATTAATGAATGACAAGAGTTTAGGAAAGCGGTATGTATGACAAAAAAAATGTTTCAGGTGACACGGGCAGGGATGACCGCAGTCACGATATTTATCTGTCTGAATCTTCTGTTGGATAAAAAAGTTATGGTTGGAGATGAACATATCTGGGAGAGGTGTGCATTGCTTTTGATATCGTTAGTGGTGTTTTTAGCAGTGTCTGTTCTTTATGAGAAAAAGCGAAAAATATTCAGTGTAGGGTATTTGTTTATACTGATTAACGTGTTTATTGACGGAGTTTTATGCCCGGGGTATTTTACAGATAGCAGATTAAGGGAGATGGAAAGAGAGGGAGTACAGGAACCACAGGATTTCTTTCTACTTTATTTGGGAGTATACTTTATTATTATGGCAGTAATACTCCTATATCTGTTATGTTTAAAACAGACGACAGATGAAGTGAAACAGAGTGATTTTATAAGGTATAAGAGAACGGATGATATCACTGTTTTCTTAATGGGAATTGTTATTTTGTTTTTTAATTTTAGATTGGGGACAGCTGGACTTGTACTATATGTTCCGGTTTTCTGTTACTTTACAGCCCGATTCTTATGTACACATGGAAATCTTAATTTGTATACAGTGGGTGGTCTTTTAGAAGGTTTATATTGCCTTTATCGGGTAAGAACTAATCGATTCCTTTTTATTCAATATATCATGCCATTGTTATTAATCTTCTTTCTCTTTGCGGCAGTGAATGATAATTATAAAAAAGGAAAAAAGGTAGTTCCGTTATTGATTTTCGGGATTTTTATTGTTATGGCATATGGAATGGTATCTGAATTGGTGAAGTTAAATCTCTATTATGACAGGAGCTATAATATATTAAGTGAAATCACAAATTTCAAAAGTATTTATGATTCATGTGTGAGACAGGTTTATAGGCTATTTGGTGTCTGGACGGAGCTTGGAGGTAATATTATCCAGCATGTGAAGGTACACGGTTTTTTCCATGGAATTACTTACGTGAAGAGTTTTGCGGGATATTTCGGATTCGAATATGTGAGTCTGCCACTTCTTTCGGCAAAATACATTTCAGCATCTTATGCACAGCCTGGACTTATTGCAGAAGGCTATGCAAATTTCGGAGTAGTTGGTGCGGTGATAAATATGTTGATTCCATTTGCAATTGCAGAAGGAAGTCTTACATATTTCTTAAAGAAAAGAAATGTATTGGCACTTTGTATTTTATCTGTTCCATATACCAAATTGTTATTTGATGGTGGTACGATTAATAATATGATTTTTGGAATTACAACTTGTATTCTGGCTTTTGCTTTTTCCATTTTCTTACACTGGATTGGAGTAGTACTTCATGGATATGGCAGTGGTGATATTCATTTTACAAAGAGAAAGAGTGTAGAAGATCGGATAGATGAGGAAAATATATGAATGATTTAATAACAATTGTTGTGCCTGTATACAATGTTGAAAAATATCTGCCCCATACACTGGAGAGTATTTGTGGACAAACTTATACAAATCTTCAAATTTTGTTGATAGATGACGGTTCTACAGATGACAGTCTTGCAGTTTGTCATAAATGGGCACGACAGGATAACAGAATTCAGGTTTATGAGCAGGAAAATCAAGGTGTTTCAAGAACAAGAAATAAAGGAATACAATTGGCAATAGGAAAATATGTGATGTTTCTGGATGCAGATGATTGGGTTGAAGCAGATATGCTGGAAAGTCTGTATCGGTTGGCTGAGGTAGATCATGCAGATGTAGCATGCTGCTTGCTTCGGGAAGAAAATCAACTGGAAGAAAAGGATAACTGCACTATAACTGAACGTACAATTATTCATGGAAAAAACAAAACAGAGAGTGGTCTTGCACTGCTTACTGTGTGGGGACCGGTGTGTAAGTTATATCGCAAAGATTTAATTGAAAATATTCAGTTTGAAGAATATAAAGTGGCAGAGGACTTATTGTTTAACACGAATGTGGTTTGTTCCGAAAAATTTGAGAGAGCTTCATTGATTCAATATCCATTTTATCATTATATGATTTATGCTGGAAGTGCGATGAAGCAGGAATTTCAGGATAAATATCTGGAAGCTATGAGAGTGGAAGAATTGTGTTATGAGAAATTAACGAAAATCTCACCGGAATTTGCAGATATTAATCTGATAGGGTGCAGTGTAAGCAGGGTATTTGAAAAATATGCTGCATTGTCTCCAGAGAAGAAAAAACAGTACAAAGCTGAATTCAAATATTGCAAAAAATTTGCAAGAGAACATAAGAATGCACTTTTGCAGACAAAAGACAGGCATCGGAAGATTTCAGGATGGCTGAAAGTATATATACCAGATTTCTATTTGTGGACATTATCACGACGTATGAGAGGATAAATGAGTGAAAAAAATAGCATTAGTATTGCCGGAAGCAGGTCCGGTACCAGCTGTCAAGGGTGGGGCAATTGAAGAACTGTTGACCATACTTGTAGAACAAAACGAAATAGAACACCGGGTACAGTTTATGGTATTTTGTGCGGACAATGAGCAGGCGAGGGCGATTGCAGAGAAGTATAAGTATTCGAAAATTATATATCTTCCAAAGACAACATTAGCAGATCGTCTGATCAATCGTGTGATACGTTACAGTAATCGGATTATTAAGAACAAGACATGGATTGATATTGCTTATTATCGCAGAGTATTTCGTTATCTGAAAGAATACAGACCGGATGCAATTGTTGCAGAAGGTGGATTATATCATGAATTCAAACGTTTTGCACAGGAATTCGGAAAAGAGAATGTATATCTTCATATTCACCATCACCTTTTGTGCGAGCCATATATTGATCATATTTACGGAAGTGTGATTGGAATCAGTCAGTTTGCAACAAGAGAGTGGATGCGGACAACTGAGGATAAAGATGTAAAAGCTTACACAGTGTATAATTGTGTGAATGAGGACAAGTTTAAGAAGCGGATTACGCCAGAAGAGAGAAAAAAAATTCGAGATGAATTTGGATTTAAGAAAGAGGATATAGTTCTGCTTTTTTGTGGAAGAATTATACAAGTAAAAGGTGCAAAAGAACTGCTTCAGGCAATGATTAATTTAAAGAGAACAGATATAAAACTGCTTATGATAGGCAGTGCTGAGTTTGGTGATAATGTAGTGACACCCTATGTACAGGAAGTGCAGAAATTAGTAGAGAAAGCCGGAGAACATGTCAGATTTACTGGATATATTGAGAACTGTGAATTATATCGTTATTATCAGGCGGCAGATATTCAGGTTATTCCGTCATTGTGGGAAGAGGCAGCGGGATTGATTGCAATTGAGGGAATGCTTTCAGGATTACCGCTAATTATCACAAAGTCTGGTGGAATGATAGAGTATGCACCTTCTGATGTGGCAGTATGGGTGGACCGAGAGAATATTGTTCAAAATCTGGAAGATGCGATTATACGTCTTGCAGACGATAAGGAGAAGCAGATAGAAATGAGCGCGTTATCTCTGGAGCGTGCAAAAAAATTTCCAAAAAAGAAATTTTACGAAGATTATATAGAGGTTTTTGAGCATGAAAGAACTGGGGAAAGATAAGGCACTTATCATAAATACAATTGCAAGCTTTGTGACATTTGTTGTAGGACTAGGCATCGCATTTTTCTTCACACCATTTCTGACCGATACTGTAGGGGAAGAAGCATATGGGTTTGTAAGTCTTGGAAATAACGTCATCAACTATATTACAATTCTTACCGTGGCACTGAATTCGGTGGCAGGAAGATTTATTACGATTGAGTATCATCAGGGCAAGAAGAAAGAAGCCAATGAATATTTTTCATCTGTATTAATGGCAAATATAGCGATCATACCGGTTATTCTTGCAGTTGCAGTACCGGCGATCTTAAATGCGGAGAAATTGTTAGATATTCCGGTTGAACTGGAAGGGTCTGTAAAGCTTTTATTTTTCTTTATCCTGTTTAACTTTATTATCACGTTGGTCAGTACGGTATATAATGTTGCGACTTTTATTACGAACCGCTTATACTTAAGCAGCATCGCCAATATTGTGACAGCAGTACTTCGTGTATTCTTAATGTGTCTGCTGTTTGGTATGCTGCCACCAAATGTAGCCTACATCGGGATAGTAACCTGTATCTGCACGTTTGTCGGTCTGGTAATGAATATGTACTATACAAGACTGCTCGTACCGGATATCCATTTGAAAAAATGTTATGTTCATTGGATTAAGGTAAAAGAACTTATCAGTGCTGGAATGTGGAACTCTATTTCCAGACTGTCGCAGGTTCTTTCGGATGGACTGGATCTGGTAATTACAAATATCTGGATCAGTGCATATCTGATGGGTGAATTATCTATCGCACAACAGATACCAACCTATATTTCAACACTGACCAATACACTTATTAATCTGTTTAGTCCGAATCTTACTATGTACTATGCGAAGGATGATACAGAAGCAGTGGTAAAGGAATTGAAGCTTTCCATGAAGTTTTCTTCCTTTTTTGTGAATATTATTTTTTGTATTCTTGTTATTTTCGGGAAATATTTCATGCAGCTATGGGTGCCGAATCAGGATGTGGATCTGATTTACTCTCTCCTTGTGGTGATCATGATGAGTCTTCTGGTTTCCGGTGTAACGACATCCTTAAACAACGTATTCCTTGTGACAAACAGGTTGAAGGTGAATTCTATTTTCTGGTTGATCATCAGTTTTACCAATGTACTTTTGGTGTTCATCTTCTTAAACACTACATCACTTGGAATTTATGCGGTAGCAGGGGTAAGCAAGGTGACGGGAATTCTTGGAAACCTTATCTTTGTACCTTTGTATGCGTGCAAATGCCTTAAGATAAAATGGAATACTTTTTATCCGATCATCTTTAGATATATTGGAACAACGGTAATTATGATGGCTGTGTTCTTTGGAATCAGGACATTATATGTGCTGCCAATCAACTGGCTCACATTTTTTGCAGTGTGCGTGATCGCAGGTATCGCTGGCTGTATTGTGAACTTTTTCCTGCTGCTAAATCATATGGAACGGGATATTATGGTTAATAAAATCAGAGCAAAGGTAAGAAAATAATGAGTGAGAAGAAAAAAATCGGAATTCTGACATTTCACAATGCACATAACTATGGTGCAGTATTACAGGCATATGCGTTAAAGACGAAATTAAACCGGATGGGGTATGAGGCAAAAATTTTAAATTACCGCAATCCTTATATTGCAAGATTATATCGCAAAGTGATTCATATCGATTTCTGGAAAAGAGATATTCTCCCATCAAGATGGGGAAAAGTGATTCGGGAAGTTGGGGAAAATTTCTATGGTTTAAAGGAATGGCAAAGCCAGTGGAAAGTATTTGAAAGATTTATTGAGGATCATCTGCTGGATGGACAGACTAAGAAACTGACTATGAAAGATCTGGAGAAAGAACAGTGTGATGTATATATCCTTGGAAGTGATCAGATCTGGGCGAGAGAGCTGACACATGGATTTGATCCGGTTTATTTTGGGCAATTCGCACCGGAACACAAGAAAATATCCTATGCTGCCAGTGTGCCAAACGGCAACATCCCGGAGACAGAGCAGGGGTACTTCAGACAGGCATTAAAAAATTTGGCACATATATCAGTGAGAGAAGAAAAACTGGCACAGGCAGTGGAAAAGCTTGTCGGGAAAGAAGTGACAACAGTTGTGGATCCGACACTTCTTCTTGAAAAGAATGATTACGAGGAACTGTTATATGAAAAACCACTGGTACAGGAAAAGTACATATTTGCATATTTTGTGGTAGAAAATGCAATGTTAGATAAGTGTGCTAAAAAAGCGGCAGAGATAACAGGATACCGCCTAATCGAGCTGCATTATAAAAAAACACCGGAGTTGAATGGAGAAAATATAATTTTCGATGCAGGACCGAGAGAGTTCCTTACATATATCCGTGATGCAGAATTGATATTTACAAACTCTTTCCATGGAACGGTATTTTCAATTTTATTTCAGAAAAAATTCTACAGTGTATACAAGGAAAATGGCCGCATAACAAATCTGCTTACATTCCTGAATCTGGAGAGCAGGCACATAAAGGCAGAGAACGAAATAGATGATACAGAGGTAATTGATTACCATAGTGTTGCAGACAGGCTTTGCAGTTACAGAAGTCAGTCTGTTGATTATCTGAAGAAAGGAATTGAGCAATGAAAGCGATAGAGGAGTTTTCCTTTGCAGATGAACCGGGAAAGATACAGACAAAAGCTAATATTAAGAAAACGATAGAAAGACCACGCATCTCGATCGTGACACCATTTTATAATGCAGAGCAGAATTTTGAACAGACATATCATTGTGTGATAAACCAAAGCATGCAGGAATTCGAGTGGGTAATTGTAGATGACGGAAGCTCACATTCGGGTGCAATTGCTGTATTGGAAGAATATAGTGAAAAAGATGCCAGGATCCATGTAATCAGACAGAAAAACAAGGGACAGTCTGTAGCAAAAAATAATGGGATCAGAAACAGCAAAGCGGACGTGATCGCATTTCTGGATGCAGATGACCTGATTGAACCATTTTACCTGGAAACACTGTACAAAGCATTGCAGGAGCATCCAGATGCATCGTGGAGTTATACGGATCTAGTTGGATTCGAAGGACAGAAATATATCTGGTGCAAACCTTTTTCAGCAGGCAGGATGACCTTCAACAATACACTTGTGAATGCAGCATTATTCAGGAAGAAAGACCTGGAGGAAATAGACTGCTTCCCGGAAAAATGGAAGCATTACGATGAGGACTGGGCACTTTATCTGAAACTGTTAGAAGCTGGAAAACATCCGGTTCATGTGCCGGTAATCGGATTCTGGTATCGACGTAGTGATACAGGTATGAAGCAGACTGTGAGAAAAAATGAAAAACTCAGGAAACAGTCTGATAATTATATTGCTGAAATTGCGAAAAAGATTGATATTCACATTAAAGGGGAAGAATACAAAGGAGAACTGCCTCAGGAGGCAGTAAAGACAACTTTTAGCAGCAAGGAAAATTTGCTGGCTGGAATACTTTCAACCAGACTGGGAGTCAAAATAGTCTCAAAGATGTACCAGCATTGAAATTCATGATATAATAAAGACTGCCGAGCGAAGCGAGTGTAGATAACGATCATGAAGCTTTGCTTCATGATATAATGTGCGTAAGCAATGAGCAGTGCTCACAGCGGATCAAGACATAGCGAGGAATATAAATGAACGAAAACAATATAACAACCAAACGAAAAGAAACTGATCTCGAGATTGCAGATTTTTTATGGGAACTCATTCGTAACTGGAGAGTAATTGCAGTATGCCTGGTGATCGGAGCAGTTTTACTATGTGGTTATCAGTATGTGAAAGACAGCAGGAATACGAAGGTAACTACAGATGAAGCGGTAGAGGAATATAACAAGACATTGGAGGAGATGGAGGCATCTCTAGGGGCACAGGATCTGGATCAGGTTTATGGTGCAGTTGCAATCAAAAAGCAGCTGGATGAGAAAAGCATCTATGCGAAAAGCTCTCCGCTAATGGCAATCAATGCATATGAGGAATCTGTAATTTTATTACAGTATCTGGTGAAAAGCGATTCCGGAAATGCAGCAGAGATCGCAGTAATGTATCAGGATTACCTTTTAAATGGGGAGATCGCGTCGGAACTGATCGAATGTTCCATTTCTTCTGAAAAGAGTACTTACGTAAAAGAGACAAATGAAAGCAGCTTTAGTGTTCGTATCCGTGGAAAAAACGAGGAGGAATGCAAAGAACTGGCTGAAATTGTACAGTCTGGTCTGGATGCTTATTCACAGAAACTGACGGAAAATTTCCCGATACAGCAATTACAGCTTCTTTCACAGAGTCAGAATGTGATAGCAGATCAGGAACTTGCACAATTACAGGATGATACAGCACTTGCTATTAAGAATCTGGGTGAACACCTGGATACGATCAAGAGTAAGATGAATGGCAATCAGTTAGAACTTTATGTGGAATATACAGAGAATCAGCCACAGGAGGATACCGCAGAGCCGGAATCAGACAGTGCAGCTGATATGGATACAGAAGAAACACAGAACACAGCAGTACAGCAGAATGCTCATATCAGTGTATCAAAATTTGTGATCGGTGGAATACTTGGTGTGGTACTTGCATGTATCTTTGTGTTGTTAAAATATCTGTTTTCCGGCAGTCTTCGATCAGAGGAAGAAATCAAGACTCTTTATCATAGCAATATATTAGGAACAATCCGAAGCAGCATGAAGGGAAAGCATAATAAAATTGACAGATGGTATGCAGGTGCAAGATATGGTAAAGCAGGAAAATTATCATTGGAAACAGAAATAGAACTGATCTGTGCCAATTTAAAAATAATTTGCAAAACATCTGATAACCAGAAGGTATATCTTACAGGAAGTAATCTGTCAGAAATTCCGGCAGGCATTATCGAGAAATTAGTCACAGAGTGTCAGACTAACGGACTAACATTGATTGTAGGAAAAGAAATCAATTATTATGCAAAGGCACTTGAAGAAATGGCAGAGACAGGACAGGTTGTACTTATTGAAGCAATGAGAAAATCCAGATACAAAGAGATGTATCAGGAAGTGATCAGCTGCAGAGAACATCAACTGCCAGTCCTTGGCACAATCGTTGTCGGGATTTAGAATAAAATGGATTGGAAGGAACAGGAATGGGTGAAATAACACTTGTAACCGATTTTTTTGATATCGGAAGAGGACAGGATAAGAACGAAGAATTAAGAAGAACGGCATCGAAGTATTTTGATGAATTCAGACGTTGGGCAAGAATACAGAACAGACTGATCGTTTATACAGATTCTAAAAGTGCGGAGACAATTAAAGCAATCCGTGCTGAGTATGGTCTTGCAGACAAGACGATTATCATGGCAACGGATAATCTTTTTGAACTGGAAGGAGACCTGCTTTCACGAATGGAGAAAGCATCTAAAAACCGCGATTTTTTAAATTTTCGTTATTTGCAGGAGGCGTCTTCAAATAATCCGAAATATGACTATCTATGGATGATGAAATACTACTTCATGAACGATGCATATGAGAAGGGATTGCTGACAGAAGATGTTGTCTGGATGGATTTCGGATTCGACCATGGTGGAATTACGTATTGTGATGAAAAAGACTATGATTTCCTATGGAACTATGACTTTGGTGGAAAGATCCACATTTCCTGTTTACATGATCCGGATTCAGTGATCGGTATGCAGAGTCTTCAGTTTCAGGACGACTGTGTGATGGGATGCATGTATGGACTGCCCAGAGAGCTTGTACCGGAATTCTGGCATCTTGTGAGAAATGCAATGGAAGCACTGTTAATGCTTGACTGTGTAGATGATGACCAGCAGCTGGTACTTATGGCATATAAGGCAAGACCGGAGCTTTTTACGGTGCATGTGACCGGATGGCAGATGATTATGAAAGAGATGGGAGCTACACATATGAAGCTCAAGAAGAAAGAATTACCTAAACAGGAAAATAAATACAAAAAGTTCCTAAGACAGACGTATAGAAAGATCATTCCGAATCGAAATGACCTGAAACGTAACTACGCAAAAAGAAGTTATGAAGCAGCCGTACGTGTGTATGGTAAGTAGAAAGTGACAGATTCTGTGCTGGGAACGGAGAGTGAATATGGCAGAAACAGATTTACTTGTAATAGTACCTCATGAAGATGATGAACTTGCAATTGCAGGTGCCATGATTTATGGTGCAGTACAACAGAATATGAGAATAAAAATCGTATTTGTCACAAATGGAGACTACTTTAGACATGAAGGAACAATCAGGATCAAAGAGGCAGGTAAAGCACTCAGAGAGCTTGGAGTGATTCCGGAGGACATCATCTTTTTAGGATATGGAGATCAGACACAGACGAAGCACCTGTATAACAGTGCACCGGATGAGCTGGTAGCATCTTACAATGGGAAGACAGAAACCTACGGAACAGAACAGACACCGGAATTTGCCATGACAGAGTATGGTGTCCATCATGCATATACCAGGGAAAACTATAAGAGCGATATCAAGGCTGTAATTGCAAAGTATCATCCCAAGATTCTTGTGACAACAGACTGGGACAATCATATGGATCATCTGGCTTTATCATTAATGGTGGATGAGGTGCTGGGCGAACTGCTAAAAGAGGAAAAATTGTGGCATCCTCTGGTACTAAAGGCACAGGCTTATAATGGGAAGTGGGAAGGACATGCTGATTACTATCATGATAAAAATGTGACAGAGCTTGTAAATGAAGCAGATGGGACAGATCATATTCATCCGATGGACAAATGGGAAGAACGAATCCGATTTGCAGTTCCAAGGCAATGCAGGACGGCACTTATCCGAAAGAATGTACTATATAAAGCAGCGAAACAATATCATTCCCAGAGTGTGGATTTGAAGGCAATACAGTTTATAAATCTTGATATGGTATACTGGAGACGACCTACAGAGAGTCTTACTTATCATGCAGATATTGAAGTGAGTTCAGGAAATGCGGCATATCTGAATGATTTTAAGTGTGCGGACTGTTCAGATATCATGCATGGAATGTGGAATTATGATACAGGAAGCTGGATACCGGAAAAAGATGACCAGAAGAAGCAGGTTAAGATCACACTTGATCATAAAGCGAGTATACAGGAAATTCACCTGTTTGAAAATCCGGCAGATGATTGTGCTGTGAATAAAGTAAAAATTTCCTTTGGAAACGGATATGTGATGCATACGGATGAACTCATGCATGAAGGAGGGCGAACCATTATCAATATACCGGATATGGAACCAACAGACTTTGTGGAAGTGACTCTGGAAGGAACAGAAGGTGAGCAGGCTGGGTTAACAGAGATTGAGATTTATGAAGGAATTCAGGAAATTGAGAACTATAGACTGCCATTACCATTATGGCAGGGAATCCCTGAAAATTATCAGAAGATGGGAAGTACAGCCGGATGCAGGATAGAAGAGAAATGGTTACAGTTCGTATGCTATGGAAGAGTCAGATTATGGCCGGATAAATATTTTTTGATGAAGCGTTATCCAAAGCTGAAAGAAAACGATTCAGTGATTACGTTCTGGAAAGCTTATCTTAGATTCGTAAGGGAAAAGCTTAATGAGAAAAGAAACGGATAAATGGAGATAAAATAGAATGATAACTGTAATGAAAGCAATTATAATCCTGCTGTTACAGCTAATAATATATTATTTGTTTGGTTCCCTGTTAGAACTGCTATGCAGAAAAAAGCATGGGATGGTATTTAAGGTGATCAGTGGATTCCTTACATATCAGGTAATCTTTCAGATTTGTGCACTGCCGATGATAAAAATGGATCAGACCCTGACAAGACTTACTATCCTGTGGCTTTTAATAGTGGCTATCTGTTGTATATGGGTAGGAATCCGGTGCCGAAAGCGGATCATGGAAGACATTGGGATGGTAAGAAATGCTTTTTTAAGGCACAAAATATGGTTTCTGCTTATGGGGATATTCCTACTTGTAATGTGCTATTATGTGTCTGTTAATGGAGAGATAAATGATGATTCTACTTATTATATTGGTCTGATTAACACAACACTGACATCCAACCGGTTATACAGATTTAATGCATATACTGGGGAGCAGGTAAAATCTCTTTATATGAGAAGAGCATTGGTTACGTTTGATATTAATACAGCAGTTGCGTGCAAAACATACCATATTCATCCATTAGTGATCACAAGAATCACAAGGGCAAGTTTAAATGTGATTTTGTCAGCCGGAAGTGTTTATCTGCTAGGCAGAACATTTCTTGGAAAAGGAAAAGAGGCATTCTGGAAAGCAGGAGTATTTACCTGCCTTGCAATGGCATGCAACTTTCTTTTTGATAACACAATCTATACAAGTGCAGCTTTCCTGCTGCATAGAGCATATGAGGGGAAAGCATATGCGGGAAATGTTTTAATACTTTTTACTATTTATCTATGTATTGAAGAGATCAGAAAATCTGATAAATGGAACTATATTTATCTTGCTGTTACTTTATGGGCATGTATTGCAATTTCTTCAACTGCAATTCTGGTGACAGGAGCAGCGTGTGTCGTATTACTGACACCGGCATTGCTGCAAAGAATGATAAAACACAGGAAACAGGGCAAGAACTATGACTAATGCAGAAACAATATGGAATGTCATCTCCTGGTATTATGGAAACAGTACACCGATCGGTTTACTGCTGATCGTGATGACAGTTTATCTATTAGCAAAGAAAAAAGAATATCGGTATTATACAGTGGGCGGCCTGTTTTTTAGTTTTTTAATACTGAACCAGTTGACTTATCGCGTCATTACAAAACTCGGCGAGGGAAGCACCTATTATCGTTTTCTCTGGATGTTTCCGGTATCGTTGCTTGCAGCATGGTTTTTGTTAAAAATCCTGGAACGCGTAGAGAGTGGATGGATAAAAGCAGTATGTGTAATAATGGCAGGCTGTCTGGTGTTCCTATACTCGGGAATGGGGACTTCTGAGTGGTTCCGGCTGCCGGAGAATATTTATCAGATGCCGGAAGACCAGATACAGATAGCAGATCTGATCGATGAAGTGACTGATGGAGAGCGTGTGAACGTGTATGCAGAGGATAGCCTGCTTTATGGCATCAGAGAATATAATGCGAACATTTGTCTTGTAACAGAAGGAGAGCGTGGGTACCTCTATCACATTATTACAGAAGATGATCCAAATGCCAGCGGCAATCTGATGCTTGGAATATTGGTCAATGCCAAAATTGATTATATTGCGGTCAGAAAAGAATATTCAGGAGCCAAAGTAGCTTTAAATAGCGGAGGGTGCGTGAAAGTCGGACAGACAGATAACTATGCATTATATTATGTCGATCAGGAACGATCGCAGGCAGATCTGTATCACACATATAATTCAGACTGGAATACTGCAACAGTCATCGCAGGTGTTGAGGATGTGATGGTTCAGGGAACGGAAGGAGAACAGCAGTTTCTGCTTTACGGAAACGGCAGATTAGAAGCTTTCAATAATGAAACAGGAGAGCAGCAGATATTGTTTGCAGGGACAGATGCGTTCTACAGCAAGGAGTATGAGGGCTATATTGTCTGTGAAATAGATAATCGGAATCAGGGAATCACTGAACAGCTGATGCAAAAAATCAAAACAGAAGAGGAAAAGTCCAAGCCAATCATTCTGGTTTTAAAACGACCACTGACATGGGGCGAGAAAAGCGACAGGCTTCTTGAGTGGATAGAAACTGGCGAAAGTCAGATTCAGGGAGTGTATGCTTTGAATGCAGATGAGAATAAGAAAGAGATGCTCACAGGACAGTGTTTTCAGTGCCATATTGCAAATGGAAGTGACGGAAATGCATTGTTAGTGCAGGTGTTTGGGGAATAATCTGGCATTCCGGATCAGAATATGTTAAGATTATAAAATATGAAAACAAATGAGGTATAAAGGATGAAACTGTCATTAGTAGTACCATGTTATAATGAAGAAGGAAACATACGAGCTTTCTATACAGAGGCAAAAAGAGTATTTGATGCAGAAGATTATGAATACGAGATTGTCTTTGTCAATGATGGAAGTAAGGATAAAACACAGGAAGAACTTGAGAAGGTATACAATCTTCATGAAGCAAACATTGTAATCGAGATGTTTTCCCGAAATTTTGGAAAAGAAGCAGCTATCTACGCCGGATTTCAGAAAGCATCTGGAGATCTGATCACTGTGATTGATGCAGATCTGCAGCAGAGACCGGAAATTGTTGTAAAGATGGTTAAAATCCTGCTTGAAAATAAAGAATATGACTGTGTGGCAGCATATCAGGAAGAGCGTCATGAGGGAAAAGCAGTTGGTGGTCTCAAGAATATGTTTTACAAAATCATTAATAAGACAAGCGAAATAGAATTCTATTCTGGAGCATCAGATTTTCGTACGTTCCGCAGACCGGTTGTGGACGCAATATTAAGTCTGCCAGAATATCATAGGTTTTCAAAGGGAATTTTTTCATGGGTTGGATTTAACACCTGCTACATTCCTTATATAGCAGAGGAACGCAATGCAGGGGAGACAAAGTGGTCAGTCAGAAAGCTTTTTAAATATGCTATTGAAGGATTTATTTCCTATACAACATTTCCACTTAAAATTGCGACAGGAATTGGCTTGTTTACCTCTTTGTGTGCAATTATCTATCTGTTTGTTGTTGTAATACAGAAATTGTGTTTTGGTAATTCGGTACCAGGATATCCGACAATTGTTGTATTGATTCTTTTACTTGGAGGAATACAGCTTACCATTCTTGGAATTATAGGGGAGTATTTGGCAAGGATGTATATTCAGGAAAAACACAGACCAATCTATATTGAGAAGAAATTGTTAGATTATAAGAAGGAAAAACATGAAGAAAATTAAAGAACTTTTATTGAAATACAAAGAAGTTATCATGTATCTGATTTTTGGAGTTGCGACAACACTGGTAAACTGGATTGTGTACAGTCTGCTGATGAAAACTTCTGTTGTCAATATGACAGTAAGTAATGCCATCGCATGGTTTACAGCGGTTGTCTTTGCATATATTACGAACAAACTATTTGTGTTTGAAAGCAGATCATGGAATCTTACAGCAGTTTGGAAAGAAGTTGTAAAATTTTTCGGAGCACGTATTGCAACAGGTGTGATTGAGATAGGGGGTCTACCACTTTTATATTATATTGGTGTGAAGCAAAGTTTGTTCGGAGTCGAGGGATTTCTGGCAAAGATACTGGTCAGTATCATTGTTGTAATACTGAATTACGTGTTTAGTAAGATATTTGTATTTAACAAAAAGGATAAATAGGCATGTTGTATATGGAAAAAGCAAAAGAAAAATGGTGTGCCGCTCTTGCAGTAGTTGTATGTGGATTTATGGCTCATGGTTATTTTTTTACAAATAAAATCAGCTATCATGACGACAGCTGTTATTATTTCGGAGTAGGAATGACATTCGGTTCTGGAAGATGGGCACTGGGATTAATACAAAAGGTAATGAACAAAGTTGGATTTTTGAATTACAGCAGTTCCTGGTGGAACGGTGGACTTTGTATTCTTCTTACGGCAGTCTGTGCCGTGCTTTTGGTGGAACTGTTACAGATCAGACAGAAATCATACGCAGTTTTATTGGGGGCATTGCTTATTGTTTTTCCTGCTATGGCGTCTCTTTTTGCATATATGTTCACAGCACCCTATTATATGTTTGCTGTATTGCTTATGATAGTGGCTGTTTATACAGCAGTCAGATATCCGTATGGGTATTTGCCGGCGATCGTGATAATTGCATTTTCCATGGGAATTTATCAAACCTATTTTGGAGTTGCAACATCACTTTTTGTGCTGATTTTATTAAGAGATATGGAAGACAGAAGTTTTGCACAAAATGTCATGGAGGCATTCAAATATTTGTTTACTCTTCTTGGAGGAATGCTGTTATACTTTCTGTGCAACAGGGTATGTATTAAGATATTTCAGATTACCTTAGTTGAGTATCAGGGAATCAATAATATGGCGAACGTCACGATGAGATCACTAATTGGTTCTGTGAAAAGGGCATATCTTGGTTTCTTTCAACCGATTTTTCAGGATTTGTGTGGTATTTCTTCACATAGAACGATTCGTTTATTATATCTGCTTATTTATATAATAGCAGGTGGACTTGTGATCAAACAGCTATGTAAAAAAGAAATAGAGTTATGGAACAGGATTTATTTCTTTGTTCTTTGCTGTATGATCCCTTTGTCGGTCAGTATTATATATGTAATGTCTGTATCTGATAAGACTGTGATCCATACACTGATGATATATCCTTATCTGATTGGTCTGTTATATCCGATGGTATTTTTAAAAAAAGAGAATTTGCATCATAAGATATGGAAAAGTATTTCTATGCTCTATTGTGTGGTAGTTGCATTATTGTCAGTATACTACATGAAGTTGGATAATGTAGCTTATCTTAAAGCTGATTATCAGCAACAAACAGCTATTTCTTATTACACAGAAGTGATATCACAGATTAAAGATCTGGATGGCTATAACAGCAAAATGCCAGTATTGTTTTATGGAACAGCCGGAAGTAAGGATGAGTCTATTCCGGAACAATGGCAGTTCGATGTGGTTGATTTGCAGGGATATGGTAATAATATGCATGACTTTATTGCATATTATGCGGATAAAGACTTCATAGAATTACATTGTGGATATACTTATCAGGAACCGGAAAACAGAGATAGCATTATTTCAAGTATGCAATTTCAGGAGATGCCCCAATATCCATGTGATGGTTCCATCAAGATCATAGATGGGGTGGTAGTAGTGAAGTGGTCAAATATTGAAGTGAGATGATAGAAGAATGAAGAAAAAAGTACTGATCATTGGTGGTGCCGGATTTATCGGATCGAATCTCTCCAGGCATCTGTTAGATAATAATATGGAAGTGTATTGCTTCGATATGTCAAAACCTGCGAATGAGATAGCAGGTGTTAATTATATATGTGGGGATTTCTTTGATGACTATACATTGGAGCATGCATTAAAAGGAATGGACTATGTTGTGCATGCACTCAGTACCGTAAATCCGGGAAATTCAAATGAAAAATATCTGCAGGGCTATGAGCGGGATTTTATTCAGACAACGAAGCTCTGCAAGATGATCACAGATCAGCAGATAAAGATGATTTTCCTGTCGTCCGGAGGAACCGTGTATGGCAATCAGGAGATACAGCCGATTACAGAAGACGCACTTCCGAGACCTATTAATCATTATGGGAATGTTAAGCTTTGTATTGAAAATACAATCCGCACATTTAATTATCAGGCACATACGAAGATTTTAATTGCAAGGATATCTAATCCATATGGGCCGGGACAGGATTTCAATAAAGGAGTTGGGTTTATTGATGCAGCGATCAAGAAAACAATCCGTAGTGAGAAAATCGAGATCTGGGGAGATGGAAATAATGTCAGAGACTATATTTATATTGATGATGTCTGCAGGATGTTGATCTCACTGTTTTATTATCAGGGAGATTATGATACGTTCAACATTAGCTCTAATACAGGAACTTCACAGAGAGATGTGATCCGGATGCTCGAGGCGATGCAGCTTGCCCCACAGGTAGAATATCTTCCGGCAAGAAGTGTAGATGCTAAGAAGATTATTTTAAATAATGAGAGGATCATGAGCATTCATGCAGTACCGTTAGTACCGGTTGAACAGGGAATCAGAAAGTATTACCAGTGGCTTAAAAAGGAGATCTAGGTGTTTTACGAATTAAAAAGACAGATAGAATATTTTCTCAAAAATAAAATTTATATGGCTTCACTTATAATTGCTGCAATTGCGGGATATGGGTATGAGATCACGCATTCTTCACTTGGGATTGATGATGTGTGCATCGGGCTATATTTTGACGATGGACTGGGTGTATCGATTGGACGGTGGCCATTTTATGTGATCAACAAAATATTTCATGTAACGGAATTTGAACCATTTATATTGGAATTTATAGCAGTGCTGATTTTCATGTTTGCAGCAATTGTGTGGTCAGCAATGCTTAAATATGTTCTGGGAGACAGACTTCCAATTGCCTGTTATGCAGTATTTTCAGCAATGTTTCTGGATTATTCGCTGATAGCGGAAGTATTTATTTATTATCTGCAGAATGGTGTGCCTGCGATCTATACACTGACGGGTGTAGCACTGTTTGATTTTTATTATCTGTATACACACACGCTGGAACGAAAGCAGAGAATCTGGCATAAACTGGGAATGAGTCTTATGGTATCGGTTGCTATTGGATTCTATGAGGCAGCAGCGAATGTTTTTCTTACAGGAGTTTTATTACTCATGATCGTGGATTGTTTTGCGGCTGACCGCATGGGAATCCGGAGATTTAAACCGTTTTTTCTGACACTCTTTCTTGCCGGAAGAATTCTTGTATATGCAATCCTTGAGAGATCTGTCATTACCAGAATCTGTATGGCTGTATTTGGAATCCAGCAGTATAGTTACAGGAGTGCAGGAAGCATGTTGCGGATATTGAAATATCCAGGCAGAATACTGACCATTACCCGACAGATTTTAAGAGATTATGTCTTTGTTGGGCTGGCTTATTATCCAATTGGACTATTTGTAGCAGCAAGTATTTTATTTGTGATTATTATTCTTGCAGCTGCAGTGAAAAAAAGGAATGTGTATATCCTGTTTCTTGGTATCATTTGTTATGGTTCCATTTTCATATTGTCCTTGCCACAGGGGGATGCACTTCCTTATCGTTCGAATCTGATGATCGCATTACTGGTTGCGATGGTACTGTTCTGTCTGACATACCTCATATTGAAGTCCAGATATCGGCTTGTGAATGTTGTCGGAATGATTCTGGTGATCGCTGTGGTGTACAATTCTGCTTTTGATCTGAACCATTGGTTTGCTTTCGAGTATGAGAAGAATCAGAGTGAGCTGGCAGTGGTAGATCAGGTAGCATATGATCTTCAGAAAGGTGGGTATAATATTGCAGAAAAACCGGTTGTATTTATCGGTAGTTATGAACTGAATCCTGCAATTCTGGAAAAGTGTTCCATGGGTTCCGACACACCGGGATATTCGGTGATCAAAGACCTGAACGACTGGATGGAGGAGGAAACTGGAGAACGGTATGTCTATGTGCAGACACTTTCCTGGTCACTGATCGACTGGGCGATTCCGGGATTCTATATCTATGAAGGATATAACCGAGAAATGATAAGACTGTTCGAAGAGCGCGGATATCAATTGATCTGGGGTGGAACCGAACTCTATGAGAAAGCGTTGGAACAGGAAGAACAATTGAATGAATATCCGTTAGAAGGGTATATCAGGGAATATGATGATTATATTGTGGTAAGATTTTAGTGACTTGGAATTTATGAAGTAAATGATATGTGATATTTTTCTGAATGAAAGAGGGAAAAATGTTTTATAGTGAGCGAGATGCAATTGATATTTATGAAAGAAAATATTCAATACAGGAAATTTGGTGGATGGATGAAGATGACAGGCTTTTATTTGCTCCAGTCAGGCGTAACAGAAATAGGATCAGAAACATTGTGAGGAATGCAGTAGAAGCAATTGAACTTGGAATACCAATGCCGCCAATCTATGTTTCGGAACAGCAAAATGGAGACTATCTTGTTCTGGAATCCAAAGATACCATATATAGTCTGTTACAGTTTTTGAAAAATAATATGGGAATCGAAATTGACCAGGATGATGCAGATCGCCGAATGAGTTTCTATGAGATTGATCATGAAAATCCAAGATTAGCCAGTATGATCATGCGCATAGTGGTTCCTGTTCAGATTATTGAATACCGATCGCCGAAATACATGCATATGCTGACAGGAAAATTTATCGAAAACTGGACGGAAAACAGGGAATATGCAATACGCAAGATTATCTATAAAGACTCAAGGATAGAGTTGATCGAAAGAATCAGAGAAGTACTTTGCAAATTTCAAAGAACGGGATTGGTTAGATCATTAAATGAAATAAATATTTTTTATATGCTTGTTATTTGGATGGCATATACAAATAAAGTAAATGTGGATGAAGACAGATATATTACGAATGAACAATATCTGTTGGAAAATGCAATCTATGAAATGGATAATCTGAGAGATGGATATATTGACGACTTTGTAGAATGCGTTTTGCATACATGCAGTAGGTGTGAAGAGATTGATTATGAAAAAACAGTGAGGATTGTAAATAGAAGATTTGATGAGAAATATAAGTCAATATTTATGGCAATTGCAATTTGTATGAATGACATACGTGGAAATTTGAGGGAATTATATGACGAGAGATCATATTTGTACAGCATGCTGCATGACACATCGGTAACCTATGCTAATATAAGTCGATGGATTAATTATCTGAGGAGATAAATAAATGATAAATGAGCTGACAATTAAAGGGTTAAAATGTTTTGAAGAGGCAGAGTTTCACTTTAAAAATCTGACACTGCTTGCAGGAAAAAATTCCATGGGAAAGTCGACCGTTATTCAGGCATTGCTTGCAATGATACAGAAGGGAAAGAATCCTTTTCGCGGAGAATATATAGATATCGGAAAAATCAGTGAGTTAAAAAATAAATATGTAGGCAGTAAAGAAATCGAGATTACGGTAAACCCAAAAATTACCAGACATATGACAGATGATAAGAATGATGTGATAAGTGAAGGAAAACTTTCGGATGAAATGTCCTTTAAATATCTGGCAGCAAGAAAGTGTCACTGCAACTGCACTGGCAGAGGCCGCAGAGCATGGATGTTCACTATTATCATTCAAGTCTGAAAAATATACGGATTGTGTGTTAGATATACAAAAAGGCAGCCAAAAATATGAGGTGTTATCTATATATTCACCACGATATCTTGCACAAAATCATTACATAGACCTAAATATAGACAGATGTGATTATCTGAAAATCAGATATGAGGGGACAAGAATAGATTGTAGTTTGTTGGAGAAAAAGTCAGGTCCGGATCAGCTTAAAGAAAGCGAATATAAGCAGTTACTAGGAACACTGGATAAATTTGTTCAGCACGAATCGTGGGATACGATAGATCGGGATGATGGGTTGGAATACAAAAAGTATCGTGGCGCAGGTAAGAAAAATTATTTTGCAGGATATTCTCAGACGATCATGAAATTTCGATATAGTGGAAAACAGCGTGTATTTGGATATCGAAAAGGAGACAGATTCCGCGTGATTCTGATAGAGAGAGATCATAAAATAAGTAATAATGGATAAATATAATATGCAAAAAAAGAAGAAAATCATTGAGTAAATTGTCAGTGATCTTCTTCTTTTTTTGTTTTACAGAAAATACTTATTCATTATCCAAATCAGGATAAATTACATAAATTTTATCTAAACCGTAGTATTTTGCAATATACACATTTGGAAATGGTTCATCAGCATCTTTCCCATTCAGATCTAATAAGCCATATTTACAGCTATACTTGGTTGTGGAAGTAATAATTGGTACACCAATTGTCATGTTGCCGGAATTTACAGAGTTCTCTATTGCAGCATCACGAACTGCCTGTTCCTTATGCACACGGTAAATATCGTAGGAACCTTCCCAGTACGACATCAGACTGTTCACCAGAAGATAAATGCAGACACACAGGGAGATACATTCTAAGCGTGCAGATCCACGTAACAATTGCAGCAGCTGGACAATTCCAATCAGAAGAAATACAATGCCATTGGCAAGGCTTCGCTCTGGCAGGTAGCTTGCAATCATAAGCATACCGGAACATATAACACTGATGAAAAAGAAGGAGAGTGCAATGAGAATCTCTGTCTTATTCAATTTGTGATAAATAGCAATACCAAGAAGTACAAAAAACAGAATCAAAGGAATCCGGCAGGCATTATAATATTCTGTAAATATCTCAATCGCATTTTTAAAAAGCAGCGAAAGCGACAGATTTTCGGAGAACTTGGCGCTTCCGGAAGGACTTAACAGTAAGATCAGATATCCAAGAGCACCGCATACAATCGGAAGAACATAAATGAATAATTTTCGGAAACTTTTCTGTCCGTACATTGTAATGCACAGAAGAATAAATCCGGTAAAGATAACGGAAAAAGATACATTCTCTGAGTAATTTCCAAAAAGGAATGTAAATACACAGAACAGGATCAACTTCCAAGTATGTTTTAACGGAGGATTTCCTCGTAATAAAGCAATATAGACTGACAGGAAAATCAGAGCAAAGAGGTAACTCCACATATAATTAATGGAACCATCCAACCATAAGAAAATCTGACCATAGGCAGGCATATAAAGCCATAATAAAGTTGGAATTGCAAAAAAAAGTAAAAGGCTGCAAGCTTTTTTATGAGAGGTCAAATGATAAATGCTTAATATAAGCAACACAAAAAGAAATGCATTCACAAGATTGAAAATCCACTTGGAACCAATCAGAAAAAGCATAACAAAAAAGTGGGAAACAAGGCGTCCGTTGCCATACTTTGTATAGTGTACAGCCAGGGACGAAAAAATCTGCCCAATGGAAGTCATACGTGAGCCATCGGATAAGTTGAACATATAGCTGTAATCATCGGCTGCGTAGGGAGTCCAATGATTAAAAAGTAATGCAGTAAAAAATAAAATTATTGAACCAAGTATTAATTTATTGTATTGTCTAAAAAAATTTTTATTCATAAATGTTTTACCCTATTTATTAATTATAATTTAAAATTTGTTACGAAGCCTTGAAGGCAGACACGAGTTATTGTAGCATAATAAATAAAAGCTTGCAAATTCTTAGGTGAGTGAGAGCAGGCGTTAAAATTGTTTTTCACAGAGTATTATGTTAGAATAATCTGGTTGAATTTTGAAAATATGTAAAACATAGGGAGATAATATGTATCGGCGAAAGAATAAAGGCTGGTTAAAGCATTTGGATTTTATTATTCTGGATCTGCTTTGCCTGCAGGTCTGCTTTGCATTAGCATATTTTAGTAGACATGGTTTTGGGGGAAATCCACATAAAGTTATTTATCAGAATATGATGCTTGTTCTTGTGCTTTTTGAATTCATATATGCATTCTTCTTGGAAGGGTATAAGGATATCTTAAAGCGGGGGTATTATGTTGAGTTTGTGTCTGTCGTAAAGCAGGTATGCATACTTGAATTATTTATAAGCTTTTATCTGATCGTTGTAAAAGACGGAGATGATTTTTCAAGAACAGTATTGTTTCTTTTGGGAATTTATCAATTAGGCATAGGGTGGATGACCAGAACGTTATGGAAGCTTCATGTTAAAAAATATCAGACAGAGGAGGGAAATTGCTCTCTGTTATTGATTACAACATCAAAAATGGCAGAAGAAGCATTAAAGAGAATCAGAGAGAATAACTATCAAACTTATAAGTTGTCAGGCATTGTTTTTATGGATTGTATAAAACAAGAGAAGCAATACCAAAATATCCAGATTGTTTTGGAAGAAAATATGGCAGAATGGGTATGCAAGAACTGGGTAGACGAAGTGCTTATTGTTTTGCCAAATGATATGTCATTTCCTGCAAAGTATACACGTGAGTTTTCTGAGATGGGGATTGTGGTTCATTACACGATTATGCAGGATGGCTTGACACAAAGTGAAAATCAGACTGCTGAAATGGTATGTGGATATTTAGTACTTACATCCAGTATTCGAATTGTGAGCAACAAAGAATATTTTATGAAAAGGACGCTCGATATAGCTGGGGGGCTGGTGGGAACCGCCATTACGCTCCTGCTTATACTTTTTTTGGGACCTATTATTTTTATAAAATCTCCAGGACCGATTTTTTTTAAACAGGAGAGAGTGGGACAAAATGGCAGAAAATTTAATATGTATAAATTCCGGACGATGTATCTGGATGCTGAAGAACGAAAAAAAAATCTTTTGGAGCAAAATCAGATAGCGGATGGTATGATGTTCAAAATGGAGAATGATCCAAGAATTATTGGTAGTAAAATTGATCAGAAAACAGGGGAGTATATACCGGGAATTGGAAACTGGATTCGCAAACTAAGCTTAGACGAGTTCCCACAGTTTTTTAATGTTTTAAGGGGAGATATGTCATTAGTGGGGACAAGACCACCTACAGTAGATGAATATGAGAAGTATAAATTGCATCATAAAGCAAGATTGTCGGTAAAGCCTGGTATTACAGGACTTTGGCAGGTCTCAGGAAGAAGTGAAATTACAGATTTCGAAGAAGTAGTCAAACTCGATACAGAATACATTTGTCATTGGAGTATGGCGAATGATATTAAAATATTATTTCGGACAGTTCAGGTTGTGGTATCTGGAAAGGGAAGTATGTAAAAGATGCAGAATGTATTTATAATAGGGTCAAAAGGGATACCAGCGGCATATGGTGGGTACGAAACTTTTGTAGATAAATTAACAGAATATCATCGTAATAATGATAAGATAAAGTATCATGTAGCATGTAAGGGAGAGGAGAATAAAGAGTATATATATCATAATGCAAGATGTTTTATGATAAAAGTACCTGATATTGGACCAGCACAAGCTATTTATTATGATGTAGCTGCGTTAAAAGAGTGTTGCAGATATATAGAGAAAAAGCAGGTAAAACAGCCTGTTATTTATATATTAGCGTGTCGTATTGGACCATTTATAAGGCACTATGTAAGAAAAATACATAAGCTTGGAGGAAAGGTATATGTCAATCCGGATGGGCATGAATGGATGCGGCAGAAGTGGAATGCTTGTGTACGAAAATATTGGAAAATATCAGAACAAATGATGGTAAAAAATGCAGATTTATTAATTTGCGACAGTAAAAATATAGAGCAATATATAAAAAAGGAATATGAGAAATATTATCCTAAAACCACGTTTATTGCATATGGAACGGAAATAAGAAAGAGTCAGATGGCAGATTCAGATGAAAAATTAAAAAAATGGTATGCAGAGAGAAAAATTCACCCTAAGCAGTATTATCTGGTAGTTGGAAGGTTCGTTCCGGAAAATAATTATGAAGTAATGATAAAAGAATTTATAAAATGCAAATCCGAAAGAGATTTTGTTCTTATCACGAATGTAAATGATAAATTTTTAAAAGAGCTTGAATTTAAAACCGGTTATTCCAAGGATTCCAGAATTAAATTTGCGGGTACAGTATATGACTCAGAAATGTTAATGAAAATTCGGGAAAATGCATATGGATATTTTCATGGTCATGAAGTGGGAGGAACTAATCCAAGTCTTCTGGAAGCTCTGGCGAGCACACAACTTAATTTGCTATTGAATGTAGGATTTAACCGGGAGGTAGCAGAGGACGGCGCAATGTATTGGTCAAAAGAAGAGGGGAATCTTGCCGGCTTGATAGAAAAAGCGGATCATTTAGATCAGTCTGAGATAAATAAATATACAGAAAGAGCAAGAAAAAGAGTGTGTGACAGGTATAGTTGGGAGTATATTTCCGGACAATATGAAAAATTGTTTCTAAAATGAGCGGATAAATGAAAGGAAAAATTTTTGATAAAAAGAGTAATAGCGTTACTTAAACTTAAAATAAAGTGGAAAAAAAGAAATCAACATAATATGACATACTTGACTAATTTATGTGATATAGAACAAATACACGTTGGAAAATATACATATGGACCAATATGTGTTGAAACATTTGGATGTGAGAATACGAAGCTGATAATTGGTCAATTTTGTTCTGTTGCTCAAAACGTCCGTTTTGTTTTGGGGGGAGAGCATAGGCTGGATTGTATTTCTACATATCCATTTCAGGCGAAAGTGCTAAAAAAAGAAGGGGAGACTCAGGCGAAGGGAAATATTATTGTAAATGATGATGTCTGGATCGGTGATTCAGCCCTTATTCTTTCGGGAGTAGAGATTGGACAGGGAGCAGTGATAGCGGCCGGTGCAGTTGTGACGGAAGATGTTCCGCCATACGCAGTTGTTGGAGGTGTACCCGCCAAGGTTATAAAATATCGGTTTAGAGATGACGTGATAAGGGAACTGGTAAAAATTGATTATGCTAAAGTCGACCGGAAATTTATAGAGCGGCATGAAGATATATGGTATAGAAAAGTGATGGACACAGAAAGTGTACATGATTTGTTAAAGGAATTAGACAGATGGCAGAGCAGAAAAATTATGCATTAACAATAGCAATACCTACTTATAATCGTCTGGAAAAATTAAAAATATGTTTGAAACGATTGATGGAACAGAAAAAAATAGAACAAATAGAGATTATTGTTTCAGACAATGCTTCTACGGATGGAACTGGCGAGTACATGACTGAACTTGTGAAGAAAGCAGAAAATATCCGCTATTACAGAAATACAGAGAATGTAGGACCAGATAAAAATTTCCTAAATTGTTTTGATAAGGCTGTGGGTGAGTATGTTCTTTTACTGGGAGATGATGATTTTTTACTTCCGATGGCGGTGGAACATCTTTTGGATACATTGGAAAACAAACCGGTATTTTTGCATTTGAATACTTCTGGGTTAGTAAGTGAGTCGCCTTTTTTGTATAATGAACCGCGCTGGAAGGAAACAGGGTTAAAGATTTATTCTTCCAGAGAACAATTCCTTGAAGAAACAGGAATTTTTATTACGTTTATGTCCTCTCTTGTATTTAGAACGGAATTGGTAAGAAAAGTAGAAAATAAAGAACAATATATTGGAACATATTTTATACAGAGCTATATTGCACTGGCAACCATGCGGGAGCAGGGGATATATATTATTGATACCTATAATTATCTTGCAGCCTCCGGTAATGAAACGGTTGGATATGATCTGTATGAAGTATGGTTTTATAATTATCACAAATTGATATTGCAGGGTGGAAAGAATGGGGGCTTTTCTGAAAAAATATTATCAGATATTTATTATAAAACCACTAAAAATACAGTAAGACAATTTGTGATCCAATTCCGTTGTACATGCAAAAATCAGGCAAACTGGAGAAAAGCATATATATGGCCGTGTTTAGAAAAATATCACGATTTAAAAAGAACATTTTGGATACTTGTAAATTGTCCGGTGGGAATACTCAGATTACTGCATATAGTATGGGTGCAGCTTAGAAAAATAAAGAATGTTTTGCATTAATAAACATAATACAGGGAGTTTATTCATGGATAATAAAGTAAGAAAAAATTCGATATACAGTTTGCTGAAAGCGTTTTCGCAAGTCGTCTTTCCATTAATAACTTTCCCTTATATCAGCAGAGTGTTACATGCAGAGAATGTAGGAAAAGTGAATTTTGGTAATTCGATTATCAGTTATGTTTCTTTGGCTGCATCATTGGGAATTACAACTTATGCAGTGAGAGAGTGTTCGAAAATAAAAGATGACAATAATAAACTAGAGAATATGGTGGGGCAGATTATTTCCCTTAATATGGTTACTACATTTATTGCATATATAGGTCTGGCACTGGCACTGTTAGCTGCAAAACCATTGGAAAATTATCGGGAAATGATCATTATTCTAAGCACAACCGTATTGTTTACAACATTGGGTGCGGACTGGCTGAATACAGCTATGGAGGATTTTAAGTATATTACAGTCCGTACATTCCTTTTTCAGTTAGTTTCCATTGCAGCAATGCTTCTTTTTGTACGGAAACCGGAAGATTATATGCGTTATGCTGTCGTTACAGTAATTGCTTCAAGTGGAGCCAGTATTACCAATATGGTATACAGAAGAAAATTTTGTAAAACGAAACTGACATTGAACATTGACTGGAAAAGACATCTGCCACCAGTTCTTTTACTATTTGTAATGGTTCTTGCACAGACTATTTATTGTAATTCAGACATCACGATACTGGGAATCATAAAAGGTAACTATGAGGTTGGACTATATAGCACATCCGTAAAAATATATAATCTTGTAAATTCTACGATCGCATCCATTGCATGGGTGGTCATGCCACAGATGACAAAGAATTTTAATGAAGAAAATTACGATGAAATTAATAAATTGTTTCGGTATGCATTCAATTTTGTTGTGATTCTGGGACTGCCATGTGTGGTCGGAATCAATATATTGTGTCCGGAGATTATAGAGATTATTGCAGGAAAAGAATATCTGGGAGCGACAGGTTCCCTGCATATACTTTCCTTTGCATTAGCAATTTCACTTATTGGAGGTCTGATTGGAAATGTGCTGCTGCTTCCGGCAATGGAAGAAAAAACATGTCTTATCGCATGTGTGATTTCGGCGATGGCAAATATTATACTGAATATTTTGTTTATTCCAAAGTATGGTATTACTGCAGCTGCAGCTACGACTGCTATTTCAGAATTAATATCACTCTGTATTGCAATCAGCAGGGTGGATAAGAAAATAAAGCTGATAGCATGCAGCAAAGATTTGATAGGACCAGCACTTGGAGCGGTGTTGATTATTTTGATTGGAAAATGCGTTGCAATTGTGACAGAGAATCTTTGGACAAAAACAGTTCTGACAATTTTACTCAGTATATTAGGATATTTTATTGTATTGATTTTAACCCGGAATGAATTTGCAAAAAATATGTCGGAGATATTATTCGGAAAATGCAGACATAAAAAATAGCAATACATGGATTTTTTTTGGGGGGGTTGCGTTATGATTTGAGCCATGATATAGTTGATTTATATGTTTACAAGTACGAAAAATAAGGAGATTACAAATGAAAGTAGTATTATTAGCAGGAGGATTAGGAACACGTATAAGTGAAGAATCACAATACAAGCCAAAGCCTATGATTGAAATTGGCGGAAAGCCTATCTTGTGGCATATTATGAAGGAATATTCTTATTACGGATTTAATGAGTTTATAGTGTGTGCAGGATATAAGCAGCACGTTATAAAAGAATGGTTCGCAGACTATTTCCTTCACAACAGTGATATTACGTTTGATTATACGAATGGGGACAGAAATGTAATCGTACATGATCAGCATTTAGACAAATGGAAAGTTACTGTGGTTGATACAGGACTTAATACTATGACAGGCGGAAGAATAAAACGCATACAGAAATATGTTGGGAATGAACCGTTTATGATGACATATGGTGATGGTGTATGTGATGTAGATATCAGCAAACTTTTGGAATTCCATAAGGAGCATGGAAAGATTGCTACTTTAACAGCTGTTCTTCAGGAACAGGAAAAGGGAGTCCTGGATATAGATCCCGATAATACAGTTAGAGCATTTAGAGAAAAGAATATGTGCGATGGTGCACCTATTAATGCAGGTTATATGGTGTTGAATCCGGAAATATTCGATTATATTGATGGTGATGATACAGTATTTGAAAAAGAACCACTGGTTAAATTATCAGAACAGGGTGAATTGATGTCATATATGCATAAAGGTTTTTGGCAGTGTATGGATAACAAGAGAGAAATGGATTTGCTTGAAAAGTTATTAAAGAACGGAAAAGCACCATGGAAGAAATGGGAAGATTAATTATGAGTGAACTATTAGAGTTTTATAAAGATAAAAAAGTTCTCGTAACAGGATACACGGGATTCAAAGGAGCTTGGTTGAGTAGAATATTGGTACAGGCCGGAGCTGATGTGACAGGATATTCATTAGAAGCACCAACTAATCCAAATTTATTCGGATTAGCAGATGTTGAAAATCGGATGAAGTCTGTAATTGGAGATATAAGAGACAGAGAACATTTGTTAGAGGTATTTGAAGAAAAACAGCCAGAAATCGTCATTCATCTTGCGGCACAGCCAATAGTACGAGATTCTTATAAGAATCCTGTGTATACATACGAGACAAATGTGATGGGAACAGTTAATATTTGTGAGGCAGTCAGATTAAATCCTTGTGTGAAATCATTTTTAAATGTTACTACTGATAAAGTTTATAAGAATAATGAGTGGGAATGGGGATATCGTGAGAATGAACCATTAGATGGTTATGATCCTTATTCTAATAGTAAATCATGCTCAGAGTTGGTAACACACAGCTACATTAACTCGTTTTATTGTGATATGGATGTTGCGGTATCTACTGCAAGGGCTGGTAATGTTATTGGTGGGGGAGATTTCGCCAATGATAGAATTATTCCTGATTGCGTAAGGGCAGCAGAAAAAAGAGAAGATATTATTGTGAGAAATCCGCATTCAACAAGACCATATCAGCATGTTCTTGAACCATTGAAAATATATCTGATGATTATGAAAGCGCAGTACGAGGATAAGGCACTGGCTGGATTTTATAATGTCGGACCAGATGACAGAGATTGCATTACTACCGGACAGCTTGTTGATCTGTTCTGCGAGAAATGGAATGAAAACGAACAAAATGAAAACTGTGTAAAGTGGGTGAACAAAGCTGAAGCTAATGCACCGCATGAGGCTAACTTTCTCAAACTGGATTGCTCTAAGATTAAGAGAGTGTTTGGATGGAAACCAAGATGGGGAGTAGAAGAGGCTGTTGAAAAGACTGTGGAATGGTCTAAGGTATATTTTAGAGATGAAGATATTCCTAAATGCATGGATGAGCAGATAAAAGAATTTTTTGAAGAATACTAAATAATAAAGATTAGGAGATTGAGATGTCTAATTGGAATAACGAATCAGAAGCAAGAGAACAGATTAAAGCACTTGTTGCAGAATATTATAACGATTTTAAGAAACCTGAGCAGGATAAAGAGTTTACACCGGGAGACAGAATTTCATATGCTTCGCGTGTGTATGATGAAAAAGAAATGATGGCTCTTACGGATGCTACACTTGATTTTTGGCTCACAACAGGAAGATTTTCAGATCAGTTTGAAAAAGAATTTGCTAATTGGATCGGTGCTAAGTATGCACATTTAGTTAATTCCGGTTCATCAGCAAACCTTATTGCATTTATGGCTCTTACTGCACCAGAACTCGGTGACAGACAGATTAAAAAGGGAGATGAAGTGATTACGGTAGCTTGTGGATTCCCAACAACAGTGACACCGGCTATCCAATACGGTGCAGTACCGGTGTTTGTTGATGTGACTGTCCCACAGTATAATATCGATGTTGCACAGCTTGAAGCGGCACTCAGTCCAAAGACAAAAGCGGTAATGATTGCTCATACACTTGGTAATCCATTTGATCTGAAACATGTCCGAGAGTTCTGTAATAAACATAATTTATGGCTGGTAGAAGATAACTGTGATGCTCTCGGAACTAAGTATACAATTGATGGTGAGACAAGATTCTCAGGAACATGGGGAGATATAGGAACTAGTTCATTCTATCCACCACATCATATGACAATGGGAGAAGGCGGTTGTGTATATACAAATAATCCAGAACTTCACAGATTAATTCTTTCTTTTAGGGACTGGGGAAGAGATTGCATTTGTCCTTCAGGACAGGATAATTTCTGCAAACACAGATTTGATGGTCAGTACGGAGAACTTCCAGTAGGATATGATCATAAATATGTATATAGTCATTTTGGATACAACCTTAAGGTTACAGACATGCAGGCCGCTGTTGGATGCGAACAGTTAAAGAAATTTCCTTCTTTTATTGAAAGACGTAGACATAATTGGGATAGATTAAGAAAAAATCTTGAAGAAGTATCTGATAAGATTATTTTACCGGAACCAGCAGAAAATTCTGAACCATCATGGTTTGGTTTCCTTATAAGTGTCAGGGAAGAAAGTGGACTGGATAGAAATAAGGTTACAAAGTATATCGAAGAGCATAATGTTCAGACAAGACTCCTTTTTAGTGGCAACTTAATAAAACATCCATGCTTTGACCAGATTCGTGGAACAGATGCATATAGAGTTGTTGGTGAGTTAAAAAATACTGACTTTATCATGTCTCATACATTCTGGGTTGGAGTATATCCGGGAATGACAGATGAAAAAATTGATTATATGGCTAAGGTAATAAAGGAAGCAGTTAATCAGTAAAAGGCTAAGGATTGGAAGGAAACAAAAATGAGAGACATCAGACTTTTGGATTGTACATTACGTGATGGCGGATATGTAAATGACTGGAAATTTGGTCATGATAATTTAGTTGGAATATTTGAAAGATTAGTGGATGCAAATGTTGATATTATCGAGATTGGATTTTTGGATGACAGAAGACCTTTTGATATTGACAGGAGCATTATGCCTAATACAGCGTGTGCTGAGAAAATATGGAAAGACGTTGAACACAAAAAAGTAATGGTTGTAGGTATGATAGATTATGGAACATGTGATATATCGAATATACAACCTTGTTGTGATAGCTTTTTAGATGGTATTAGAGTTATTTTTAAAGAGCATCTTATGAAAGAAGCAATGGAATATTGCCGGCAGATTAAAAAATTGGGATATAAGGTATTTGCACAGCTTGTTTCAGTAACAACATACACAAAAGAGTCAATGTTAGAATTAATTGAACTTGTAAATGATGTTAAGCCATATGCTGTCTCAATGGTGGACACATACGGATTATTGAAACCAAATACGTTGCTAGAGTATTATGAAATACTGGATGAATATGTATGCCCAGAAGTGCAAATAGGATTTCATGCACATAACAATTTTCAGTTAGCGTATGCTAACGCACTTGCATTTATTAGCAAACCAAATAAAAAGCATGATATTGTTGTAGATGGAACGTTATTTGGTATGGGAAAAAGTGCCGGAAATGCACCAATCGAGCTTCTTGCAATGTCGTTAAATGAAGATTTTAATAAAAACTATCAGATTAATGCAATGCTAGAGTCTGTTGAAGAAAGCATAATGGATTTTTTTGAAAAGTCTCCTTGGGGATATAAGATGTTCTTTTATTTGTGTGCATTGAATAAATGTCATCCGAGTTATCTGTCATATTATGAGGAAAAAGAAAACCTGTCTATTTCTAAACTGAATGACATTTTATCAGAAATTGAACCGATTCCGAAAAAGTTATTATATGATAAAAAAAGTGCAGATGAATTATATACATCTTATATGTCAACGAATTGTTGTGATGAAGTTGATAAACAAAAACTAAAGAGAGTATTGAATAGTCGTTCTATACTACTTGTAGGACCTGGGAAAAATATTGGTTTACAGTCAGAAAAAATTGCAAAGTATATAAAAGAAGAAAATCCATATGTGATTTCAATAAATTATATACCGGAATCGATTGATGTAGATAGTGTATTTGTGACTAATGTTAAAAGATATCGGCAGTTAGTAACCATTATGGAAAAAGAAAAAAACAAAAATGTTACTATTATTGCAACATCAAACGTAGAATGTAGAAATGGTGAATTTGAATATCATATTAATCGGGCACCACTTCTTCAAAGCAATCAAACAATTAAAGATAGTTCATTCTTAATGATGATAAAATTGTTAGATGAAATTGGTATTGCAGGTGTGACATGTGCTGGTTTTGATGGGTACTCAGAAAAAGAAGATAATTATTTAAACCCAGAGATGGAATACTATTTTGTTAAAAAGGAAGCTTTGAATTTAAATCGGCATATGAGGGAATCGATTTATGAGTATCGTAGAACGATGAATATTAATTTTTTGACATTTTCATTATATGATCAAGTGGAGGATGTAAACAGTGCAGCATTTTGATGTGGTTGTATTTGATGTAGATGGCACATTACTTGACACATCAGAAGGTGTGTTGGCATCAGTGAAATATACAATAAAAGAACATAATCTTCCAGAGGTAGACGAAGAAGTACTAAAAACTTTTATAGGTCCTCCGATTCAGAATTCCTTTTCAAAAGTATATGGACTCAAAGGAGATATATTACAAGAGTTGGCTACTACATTTAGAAATCAATACAAAGATGTTGATCTTTTAAAGGCAGTGCCATATGAAGGAATATATAGTGTTTTTGAGGCATTAATAAAAGAAGGTAAAAAAGTTGCAATTGCAACATATAAACGACAGGATTATGCTACAAAGATTATGCATCACTTTGGTTTTGATAAATATACAGATATTATTTATGGAGCAGATCACGAAAATAAGCTAAAAAAGAGAGATATCATAGAACTTGCGTTGAAAGATTGTGGCGTGAAAGATTTTTCCAATGCAATTATGATCGGGGATAGTGACAATGATGCAATAGGAGCACAAGAAATAGGAACACAATTTATAGGTGTAACTTATGGCTTTGGTTTCAGCAAAAAAGAAGATATTTGTAAGTATAAAAATGTTGGAAGTGCAGATAGCACACAGGAGTTAGTTTCACTTTTAGTAGGAGATAAGTAAAATATGAAGATTAAGGTAGCTAAATTCATATCACAGTTTTTGGTAGATAATGGAATTACAGATTGTTTCATGGTAACTGGAGGAGGAGCAATGCATTTGGATGATGCAATTGGTCATCAGGAAGGAATGCATTGTGTGTTTAACCATCATGAACAGGCGTGTTCGATTGCAGCAGAAGGCTATACGAGAATGACCGGAAAACTTGCAGCTGTATGTGTTACTAGTGGACCAGGTGGAACGAATGCAATTACGGGCGTAATGGGAGGATGGTTAGATTCTATCCCAATGTTTGTAATTTCAGGTCAGGTAAAAAGAGAAACAACAACATGGTCATGCCAGGAACTTGGACTTAGACAATTGGGAGATCAGGAGTTTGACATAATTAATTCTGTATCTAATATGACGAAGTATGCAGTAATGCTGACTAATCCAAAAGAGGTTGCTTATCATATGGAGAAGGCACTTTATCTCGCATTAAATGGAAGAGGTGGTCCAGTATGGATTGATGTACCACTTGATGTTCAGGGAGCAATAATCGAAACTGAAGAGTTAATTCATTTTAACCCTGCAGAGGAAAAACCATGGCAAGTGCCAGAAGTTAAACTTGAAGTGGTAGATACTATTTTGGAAAAAATCAAAAAAGCAAAAGCACCATTAATTTTAGTTGGTACAGGAATTCGTTTAGGTGGGGCAGAAGAACTTTTACTTAAATTATTAGACAAATTACAGATTCCAGTGGTAACTGCTTGGAATGCAAATGATGTATTGGCAGCAGACAGTCCATACTTTGCAGGAATGCCGGGAACAGTTGGCACCAGACCAGGAAATTTTGCAATTCAAAATTGTGATTTGCTTTTGAGTTTAGGTTGCAGACTGAATATTAGAATGATTGGATATAATCATTATGATTTTGCAAAGAATGCATATAAAATTATTGTAGATATCGACCCAAGAGAACTTGTAAAACCAACAATTCGTCCAGATATGCCAGTAAATGCGGATGTAAAGGATTTAATATCTAAGATGTTGGATTCTGGCTATAATGCAGAAACAAAGCATAAGAAATGGTTGGTATGGTGTCAGAATCTTGTGAAAGAGTATCCGGCAGCTTGTAAAGAATACCATAGAAACGATGGCGGTGTAATTAATCCATATATCTTTATGGATAAGCTGTTTGAACATTTAAATAATAATGATCGGATTATTTGCGGAAATGGTAGTGCATGCGTTATAACTTTCCAGGCAGGCAAGATTAAACAGGGGCAGAGAATGTTTACTAATTCAGGTTGTGCTGCAATGGGGTATGGTCTTCCGGCTGCATTAGGTGTTGCGGTTTCCGATAATTCCAGAAGAACAATTTGCATTGATGGTGATGGAAGCATTATGATGAATGTGCAAGAACTTGCAACAATTGTGCAAAATAACTTAAATATTAAAATAATACTTTTAAATAATAATGGATATCACTCAATCAGACAGACTCAGACAAACTTATTCCAACCACCGTTTATAGGTATAGATGGAAATAGCGGAGTGGGATTTCCAGATTTTAAAATTTTAGCACAGGCATTTGGAATGAAGTATTACGTTTTAGATAATGAAGAAAGCTGCAGTCAGGTGTTAGAAGAGGCACTTAATTGCGAAGGAGCATGTATTTGTGAAGCGATAGTAGATCCAAGTCAGAATTTTGCTCCAAAGTCATCATCAAAGGTGCTTCCGGATGGAAGAATTACATCACCATCACTTGATGATATGGCTCCTTTTTTAGACAGAGAGGAATTTGAGAAGATTAAATCAGAAGCTACAATGATAAAAGAAGAATAATCTTTTAAGGGAGAAGTACATATGAAAAGTGCTGTGATAACCGGACCTACAGGTTCAATAGGAACAGCTTTAATAGAGCATTTGATAAGTAATGGAATAGAGGTCTTGGCAATTGTAAGACCAGATTCGAAAAGAACTGATAATATTCCAACGCATCCATTGGTTACAAAATTGAAATTGAATTTGAATGAACTAGATAAAGTTCCAAATTATTTGGATGGTAAGAATTATGATGTTTTTTATCATCTTGGATGGGATGGAACCTTTGGAAATTCAAGAAATAACATGCAAGGACAACTCCAGAATATACAATATACATTGGATGCGGTAGAACTTGCGTCAAGAATCGGATGTAAGAAATTTGTAGGTGCTGGTTCACAGGCTGAATATGGAAGAGTTGAAGGAGTATTGAGTGCATCAACACCAGTATTCCCGGAAAATGGATATGGTATAGCAAAATTGTGTGCAGGGCAAATGAGTCGAATATTGTGTGAGCAGAAGCAAATAGAACATATATGGACAAGAATATTGAGCATATATGGACCATATGATGGTGAGAACACAATGATTATGTCTTCTATTGGAAAATTACTAAGAGGTGAAAAACCTGCACTTACAAAAGGCGAGCAACAATGGGATTATTTATATTCTAAGGATGCAGGTTATGCGATGTATCTTTTAGGAGAAAAAGGAGTATCTGGAAAAGTTTATTGCATAGGAAGTGGAAAAACAAGATGTTTGGCAGAGTATGTTAAGGTTCTTAGAGATTCAATTTCAACAGAGCTGCCGTTAGGTTTTGGTGAAATTGCATATGCTCCCAAACAGGTGATGCATTTGTGTGCAGATATTTCTGATTTGACAAACGATACAGGTTTTATACCGCAATATTCTTTTGAAGAAGGAATAAAAGAGACAATAGAATGGTATAAAGGTAGATAATATTATGAAAAAAGTTAGTATATTAATTCCTTGCTATAATGAACAGGAAAATGTAAGACCGATGAGCGAGGCAATTGTTGATTTATTTGAGAATCAGTTGGCACAGTATGATTATGAATTATTATTTATCGATAATGATTCATCGGATCAGACAAGACCTATTTTGAGAGAAATTTGTAAAAATAACGAGCATATAAAAGCTATTTTTAATGCAAAGAATTTCGGACAGTTCAACTCACCTTATTATGGAATGTTACAGACAACAGGAGATTGTACAATTAGTATGGTATGTGATTTCCAAGATCCTGTAGAATTGATTCCACAGTATCTTGAAGCGTGGGAACAGGGATATAAAATCGTTATCGGAATTAAGACAAGTAGTAAAGAAAATCCAATTATGTATCATTTGCGTAGTTTGTATTACAAAATGATTAAGAGATTTTCAGATGTTGAACAGATTGAGCATTTTACGGGTTCAGGTCTTTACGACAAAGATTTTATACAAGTATTAAGAGATTTAAAAGATCCAACTCCATTCCTGCGGGGGATTGTGGCAGAACTTGGATACAAGAGGAAAGAAATTCCTTATGAACAGCCGGAAAGAAGAGCAGGAAAGACACATAATAATTTCTTGCGTTTATATGATGCTGCAATGCTTAGCTTCACTTCTTATACAAAGATTGGCTTGAGAATGGCAACATTTCTTGGAATGGGATGTGGAGCAATCAGTGCAGTGATTGGTTTGATTTATCTTATAATGAAACTTGTTCTATGGGATACGTTTGCTGCTGGAATGGCACCTGTCTTAATTGGAATGTTTTTCTTGGGTTCGGTACAACTATTTTTCCTTGGTTTTATTGGAGAATATGTTTTAAGTATTAATCAAAGAGTTATGAATCGACCATTAGTTATCGAAGAGGAACGGATTAATTTTTAGCATTATATAGCAGATTATTTTAGAAAAATAGGGATAAATTAATGAAATCTAGAGTTGGAAATATTGAATGTTTAAGATTTCTTTTTGCAGTATGTATTGTTTTGCACCACGCAATGATCGGTAGATTTCCAATGTGGGGGGGGTTCTTAAGTGTTGAATTTTTTTACATATTAAGTGGTGCTTTTATGGGGAAGTCTATTAGAAAAAAAGAAGAAAGTGCAAATACATACAGCATGCGAGAGGCTTGTATTGAATCCAGTCAATACTGTTGGAGACGAATAAAGGGAATCATGCCGTATTTTTTTGTTTCTACAATTATTGGAACTTTTATCTTAGGAGTTACCTATGATTGGAGATTTAATTTAGAAAATATATTGAATATACTAAATGATTTTTTGTTTCTACAGAGTTATGGATTCCCAGTAATGAGTGTAACAGGAGTGGTATGGTATTTATCATCAATGTTTTTTGCTATGTGGATATTATATCCTATTGCAAGAAATAAATATTATTTATATACATATTATATTGCTCCAATATTAGCATTTGTATTTATGGGACAGTTGATAAAATTATATGGAACGTTGAACGTACCTGCAGAATACTTATTTGGTGTTGTGTGTACTGGAAACATGAGAGCAATTGGTATGATTTCGCTTGGCTTTGTAGTAAATGAAGTGAGTAATAAACTGGCATCTAAGAAAAATAGTAAATATGTAAATACACTTTTGACGATAATAGAAATAATTTTATATCTGTATATATTCTGGTATATGCATATATGGAATGAATCTATAAGTAGATTCGACGAGGTCGAAGTATTTGCAATGGCTATAGCATTATCCATAACATTGAGCGGAAAAAGTGTCTTACAATCAGTTTTTGACAATAAATTTAGTATATTTTTAGGGAAATATAGTGTGTCATTATTTTTGAGTCATTTTTATTGGGTTCAGAATATTCAGAATATATTATATAAATTAGGATATAGTGAGAGTTTAAGACCAAAATTATTAGGGATTATTATGTCGTTTGTTACAGCTTTGGGTGTTATGATATGTGGAGACTTCTTGAAAAATATAGTTGGGAAATATAAAAAGTGGTATGAAATAAAATATCAGATGAATAAATGTCTTTAAGTAGGTCTTAAAAATGATGAAAAGGTGAAAAAATGAAGAAGTGGATTAAAATAAGTGCAACACTTTTAATAGCATTAATAATTACGATAATATGTAGTTTTCATTATAGCTATTATTTTTATATGAAGTCAGATGAAGTAATATCGTTCGATATGGAATCCATGCCGACTAATATAGTTATTAATGGCTATGAAACTAATGAAAATAAGTTGATTTGTACAACAGAGGATTCGTGGATTGATATTCCATTGAATGGAGTGAAAATTAATTATGTTGAGATTGATTCGACTGAGAAAGTAGAAAGTCCTGTTCCGGTACAAGTTTATTATAAAATCAATAGTGAATATAGTGAGACGAACAGTACAAAATATACAATACATACTAATAAAAAAAACAGAATATATATACCGGATAATCAGTATAATGGAGTTAGACTAGATATTGGCAATAAAAATGGTGATAAGTTAACTATAGGTAAAATCACGGTTGGAAATGAGAGTATGGATTATATACAAAAAGTCGGAACTCTAAAGTTAATTATTACGATGGGAATAGTTTCCATAATACTATTTGGGTTACAGCATACAATAAAACTAATGCAAGATGCAAAAATGATACAAAGTGCACCTTTAACCATTTTTAATAAATATAAGAAAAGAGTATGGTATGCAATTATGTGGATAGGGATTGCGTATTATATATATATGGGAATAAAAACTCGAGGATATGCAATCTTAAATACTTTGCATAATGATGCAGGAGATACATTTATGGATTTCTTCAACTCTATGATGTATGAAAGACATCCGTATGAATCTAAGGTGATATATCCGCCGATTGCCAACTTGATTTATTATTTCTTTTATTTGTTTGTTCCGTCAGATACATTTGTTGCTGGCAGCGTTGCTATCAGGGATTCACAAATTGGAAGAGTATTAATAGCAATGTATATTTCTTTGACAACGTTAGGATTTTTGTATGCGATTTTAAAATTGAAAAAAGGAATTATCGAAGAAAAAATATTATTCGGAGTAACATTAATTTGTTCAATGCCGTTTCTTTATCAGCTAGAGCGTGCAAACATGATTTTTGTAAGTTTGTTTTTCTTAATGATATATATATATGGTTATAATTCGGAAAAAGAAATTGTTAAGCATATTGCATTTATCTCATTAGCTGTTTCAGCATCAATCAAAATATATCCGGCATTATTTGGATTGATTTTAATTAGAGACAAAAGATGGAAAGATGCATTGATTTGTTGTATGTATGGAATTATAATATTTCTTGCACCATTTATGTTTTTTGGAGGTATAAAGAATGTTGGGTTAATGATTGCAAATATTTTAAATTGTACAGCAGATATGAATAATACAGGCGAAGGATTAAAACTCAATATTTCAAATATTTTTAATTATTTGGGAATAATTGTATGCAATGATAAAAGTGCATTTGACGTAGTAACTATTATTATGAAAGTGGTTTGCTTGTTTGGAGGAACGTGTTTAATTCTGTTTGGCGAATTTAAACAGAAATGGAAACTCTATATGGTGCCAACTTTGATGATGATTTTGATACCGGATTTCTCATTTTTATATGCGATGACATTTATATGCATTCCGTTAATTTATTTTTTAGATAATAAAGAAACAAACTGTAGAATAGATATTATATATTTTATATTATTTGTATTAATGCTGATTCCAATTGTAAATACAGAAAATCCATTATTAGATAGTTTTAAAAATGATTATTATCCATTGACCATGTCAGTTATAATTGAAAGTATGGCGACATTTATATTTATGATTATACTATGGGGAGAGGGAATATATTCGATTATTCAAAAGAGAGTTAAAGGTGAACAAGTTGTTGAGATGAAAACTTTAGATTTAGATAATATCAAGTAGAATAATATTGCTTAAACATTTAATTTTGACCCATTTAAATCAAAACAACTTGATTTGTAAGTGGGTCATTTTTAATATGAATATTTTATATATCATCATTAGTGTGAATATAGAACATATCGGAAGATGTACATATAGAATAAAATAATCATCAGCAGAGTACTTGGGAGAAGAACAGATTGAATAAAATAATAGAACAGTTAGCACAGAAAGAGTACGAACTCTTTGTTGTGAATACAACAGCAGTTGCTGTGCAGGGTAGAGATGGAAATTATTATACAGAATATATTCCGGTCACACCATTTCTGCTACAAAATATGTTATCACAAAAAGGATCATTGGGCTGCTATCAGCAGAAATACAGAACGAACCGGATACGTTGGATCTGTTTTGATTTTGACTGTAACGAGAAAGAAAATCCGGATATTCAGGAGTTATACAGTACATGTATAACTCCATTGATAGATTTCCTGACGAAAAATGATATTCATTATTTACAGGAATTTTCCGGCAGACGAGGCATACACATCTGGATTCTATTCGAAGAGATGATCACAAAAGAATTAGGATATGATATTGTAAATACAATTTTGAACCAGATTCCGGAATTAAAAGATGGAGTGGACAATGAAAAGTGGGGATTAGACCGATTCCCGGCTGCAAGAGCAAGTTCTACAAATATAGTTGGCAAACAGGTCAAATTCCCATTATCATGGCATCAGAATGGAAGCAGATCGTATCTGTTTGAAGGCGGATTTGAAACCAGATATGATATAGAATCTGAAGAGTTTTATTGTGATCAGTATCTGATTATGCAGAAGGTAAGATTGGAGAATGCCGAAGAGTTATGCCACAAGCTGCATATGGACGAACCCAGGCAGAATCAGAAGCTGTATGTTCAATATGAGGTGTCAGAAGGGTTTTGCATGTCACCGGAACAGGTGATTTCTTATCTTTCTGAGATATTGGTTTTCAGAAGGATTTTTGAACGGATGAGGAGAGGACAGCAGCAGGAGCAGGACTGGTTTGTACTGTTGGGAACGCTTGGACGCCTCGATTCAGATGGGAAAATATTGCTCACAATTCTGAACAGATATCCGGGCTATGATGAATCGACTACCCGGGAAAATATACGAAAGCATAGAAAAGATTATTATCCGGCAACGTTTGATTATTTATATCAGATTTATAATCTGGAGATGGAAGATACCTTAGAACAGGAAGAAACAGGGTATGAGTATCTGCTCAGGCGTGCAGGAATGGAAAAACCAAAGAGGATAGAGACAGAGAAAAGTCATATCGGAGATTGGAGAGACAGCTATTCTGATCTGAAGAAGATAATCCGAAAAGAGAAAAGGTATGTGGTTGACAATGATGAAGTAATACCGGTAGAGATCATGAATGGACTGATGCGTGTAAGTAATTATGAATTATATCAGTACAATAATTTTCTGCAAAAACTTCGTGCATGGGAGATGCCATTTGATGAGTGGAAGCCAATGGGATATAAAACTTATCTTCGAAAGGAAGAGGATAAGACGAGAGTATTAGTATCGCTTGGCAAAAGTGACCGTATTATTACAACTGCTGTTATGCTGGATATGTGCAGAGAATGGAAACACGGCTGGAAATCTTACAGTTATCAGATCTCATATATGTCAGATAATTATTTGTTTCATAGCTGGTTTTCGTCTTGGAGCAGATACATCAGAGAGATAAAGTGTTATCTGGAAATCCCTTTTATGGATCAGAATTATGTAAGCTATATTGATCTGAAACAGTGTTATGATCATGTGGATCTGTTGAATGTATACCGGCAGCTGGAAGGAAAATTGAATGAAAAGGCAAAAAGATATTTTGAATATCTGGCTTATTATAACGATGAACTGATGAAGGAAATACAAGGCGGAAGCAGGGTAGGTGTCCCACAGGGACCGGCATATGCGAGAGTACTGGCAGAATTGTATCTGGATAATATCGTAGAAAAGGTGTGCACAGATATGGAAAAGGGTGAATACCGTATTTTGCGATATGTAGATGATATTGTGGTCTTTTCAAGGGATGAGGAGACAGCTTACAAACTGTATCAGGCATTGATTGCGGGATTTGCAAGGGCAAGTCTGCCATTGAACCGGAATAAGACACGTTTCCCACAGAAAATCGCAGATATTGATCAGGACTATCGCAATAGCCTGCTTCACAGGAATCAATTTAATTATGAACTGGTTCAGAACGAGTACAGTGGTTTATTATTGGAGTACGAATGCAATGACAGGATAAATCATTTTCTGGAAACTGACACATTTCAGATAGATACTCTGAGTTATATATATAGCTGTCACAGCTTTGAGGAAGCACAATACAGGTGTTTTTACAGATTTGGTGGACAGATTATGGAGAGCGGGATTGGAAGGGGACGTGGCTTTCGGAAGTTCTATGAATTTGTTCTAGAGAGAGAAGAACTGGTATGGCAAGCACTGCAAAATCAGTGGTTTCAGAATATACCGGTTGACACGGTGAATTTCAGCAATCTGATAGCTACCATGTATTATCTGATCGATGAAGGAAGATTATCGGACAGGGTGGTAGAAGTTCTGCTTGTGTATTATCTGAATGAGGATTTTGAGTTTGGAGCATTGTCAGAAGAAGACCGTATTGTTGTAGAAGCTATTATGATGAAGTATGGTAGATGAGGAAAGACATGGGGAAGAATATAAAGAGTGTAACAGCGAGTCTTCGTCTGGGCACATGTAGGGAAAAGGACATAAAAGATGCGATTCAGTATTTGAAAGAGCTGGATATAGCATTGCTGTCAGAGAAGAGATTAGAAATAGCAGATCTGTATTATGAAATATTAAAACAGATTCAGCTGCTATATGCCAGTCAGGAGATCGAGATACCAGAAGAAATCATGATGGATATCAGGCAGTTATTCGATAATATACAGGGTATTTGCAGCGAACCGAAGGAACGAGAGGCGAGTGAAGCAGCGTTTTCAGTTATCATGTTTCTGGCGTACCTTAGAGGACACAATTGTCTGACAGGAGATAATGACTTCAGTAATACGGATGAGGCCATTCAGAAGGTGTGGGCTTTAAGGACGGATCTGGGTACAATACAGTTTATTTTTGATCTGAGAGTTGAAGGACAGCTATATTTTCCGATTGAAAATATGCTTGTTTCGGTTATCAAAGATGATCAGTTTGTAGAAGAGATGAGTAATATTGATTCCGGACATATCAAGGTGCTTTATCTGGCAGTGCATTTCTTTGATGAAGAGGAGCAGAAGAGGCAGATACTGACCAATATTGTCAATGCCTGTAATTTGAAATTTATTGAATATATGCAGAATCAGAGTGAACTGCTTGATACGCAGGATTTGCATAACTATCGGAAAAATGGAGTGATAATTTTTATAGATTCCAGTAGAAGGAAGATATTGATCCGGCATAATGATCCTGAATATTTTAAAGGTGCAGAGAATATACAGTATGAAAATTCCTTTAAGAATAAAGAGCGGCGGATAGGGTATTATGTGGAGCTTGATATACCGGAAGGTGCAGCACGGGCTTCCTTTGAAGATGTGATGAAAAAGCAGCCGGAGAAAAGAATGGAGTTGTTAAAGCTTTTTTATTCCGGATATAAAAATATTTTTGGAAAATATCATCTGCTGGAACAGGAAGGAGAATTTTTACCGGTGAATCCTTTCGCAAACAAAGACAGGTTTGCGATAGATGTCATGCGGGAAGTTCCGGTCGATACATCTGATATTCTGTTGGAAAGATATGTAAATCTTTCGGTCAAAAGAAGTGCAAGCTGGATATTAAACAGACTTACAGTGGGAACGATAGTCCAACTGCTTAAGATAGACGATAAGACAAAAGATGAAGTATTCGGTCTTGAATATAGCGAAGAAGACTTTTATCAGAATCAATTGTTACAGAACTGGATTTTGTCTGTTCACGATAGAGCATCTGCTATGCGGGAATTATTGAATAGCATGTATATGGAACTGCGGTACTGTGTCAGAAGGAAAAACGATGGAAATAAGGATGAAGTGTCAATAGAGAAGCACACTGTCTGTGCCCAGAAATATCTGCCATTTTATCTGGAATTATCCAAGTTATTATATTTATTGAATGATGACATACAAGGGAAAAAGGTGATTGTACAGGAGGCAGCAATAAATTCAAAAACAAAGGGAATCATATTACTGGAAGAAAACCCTGTCCGTACGGTAAATGAAACGGAAATAGCGGTTCGGCATACGGGATTGGAAGAATTGAAAACAGGACAGTCATGTTACGTGATCGTTGATGAGGATGGAAATGTATATCTGGAAGATCAGAAGATTTTAAAAGCAATCTATGGGCTGCAGATGGTAATGGAGAATTGTCTGCATTATGATACGGTAAAAGAAGTAGATGAAGGAAGCTATGATAGAATAAAAGATGGAATAATGCTTCATAAAGACGGACTTTCCGAAAGTATTACAGAAAACGTATTTCCGGAGAGCTGTTTTGAGGAACAGATATGTTATCGGCTGATACATAACATGATATATAGTGGAATTCATACAGGCAATGTCAAAGATTATTTGAAAATATTTAAGAAACATCAGCTTCTTGATTTCCATGACATTAAAAATGATGAGTATTTTCAGATGAAGTATGCAGAGACATTGTATGTTCCAAAAGATTCCTTTAGTGCAGACAGTACACTCGGAAGTATATTTTTAAAATATCTGAAGAAAAAGGCAGGAAGAGATCAGTTTGAATTGTATGAACCGCATATCACATATGATGAAGGACAACAAAAGTACATGCTGGGAGAAAAAGAAATTAAACATATTGTATTTCTGAGTGATAATTTTGAAAGAGGATCTGCAACGACGGTGATGCTGAGTGCATATCTGGATCTGGATGGCACAGATCCGGATGCAGTAGATAACGCTAAAACCCGTATTCAGTCTTACAGATACGACAAAAATGGAACAGAATGCCGGATGGATCTTGCAGATGTAATGAAAAAGAATCAGTGTGATATTACAGTGCATGCATACTATGGAACAGAGGAAGCGAAAAAATGTATCAGTCAGTTTCTGATCGAACAGGGGTACGATGAAGCAAAAGTTTCTTTTCAATATGCGATCACCTGTAAAATGAAGCAGCTAAAAGAGAACGTGAAAGCAGTCTGGGGAGAATACAGAGATGGAAATGACGAGAAATTTGCTGTAATCCGGGAATTCAATATGACTAAGGCAAATGTGTTCCCTAAGAAAATGTTAGACAGTCCGGAAAAAGCAATATGCTTGTATTTGCTGAAAAAAGAGGCAAAGAAAAAAATCGCAAAGAAGCGGGAAGCGGGCGAGTTGCTGGGTGTAGAAGGGCTGAAACAGTATTTTCGAAAAAATGGGATTAACAGAAATAGTGAGAGAACCAATACGGAATTATACCTTTTCAGTACGTTACCACCGACCATACGAATAGAAGTGCTGGAGGATTATTTGCAGAAAGATAGTAATGCACTGGTTCTGGAAAAGCTGTCAAAAGCTTATGGAAAAGCAGATCAGCTGGAAAAATTAAAAGAGCGTTTGGCAGATTGGATAGAAAAAGGCTATACGGATCAGAAGATGGCGGAAATGTTATATGAGAGTGCAGAAATATTAAACAGGTATGCCGATAGATTTCCTATTGCAAAGGGCATGGAACAGGCCAGAGCGAATTTTGATGCGGCAATGTCAGTGGTTAAAGATTCGGTGGATGAGGAGTTTCGGGAGATAATGGAAAGTATATTTAACGAAATTGTAAGTTAGAAGAAAGATTGAAATGAACAAGAAAAGGATAAAGAGAATGCTATGAATTTATGGGAAATTATTGAAAAAATGATAGATTTTATTTTATGTAAACTGTTACGATTGAAGATAAATGAAACACAATGGGTAGCATTGATGCAATTTGTTAAGTTTGGAATTGTAGGATTAAGTAATACAGTTATATCGTATGTTATTTATGTTGTGACACTTATATTATTTCAAAAAAATAATCTGATACCAAGTGTTGATTATCTCGCAGCACAGGTGATTGCATTTATTTTAAGTGTTTTGTGGTCTTTTTATTGGAATAATAAGTTTGTATTTGAAAAGGCAGATAATGAGGAACGAAATATTGTTCACGCTTTGATAAAGACTTATATATCATATGCTTTTACTGGATTGTTCCTGAACAGTATTTTGTCATTATTATGGGTAGAAGTTTTTGGTATTCCGAAAATAATTGCTCCGATTATTAACTTGCTGGTTAGTGTACCTTTGAATTTTATTATGAATAAGTTTTGGGCATTTCGGAAGACGGAAAAATAATCAGATGAGGAATATATTGTTTGAAGCATATATGAAAAAATAAGCAAAAAAATTATAAGTTTGTTGTGCATTTTAATTTTATTGAATATAATAATATTTTGTAAAACATTATATGATCGCAATAAACAGAAAAATTTGATATTGGTGAATGTGGAAAATCCATTACCGGAAGAATATTCTGTTGATTTGTCGGAGATTACAGAAGAAGTGATGGTTGCAGTTCCAGGGTGTGCAGGAGTATGGATTCATAAGACGTTATCCACCAGATAAAGTGAACATTACAGGTTTGGATGGAGTTACATACATTGATGGAAATGTTGGCGCTATTACTATTCAGAAAAAATTGTAGGATTAAAACTTTTTATTGAGTTTAGGACAAACTTTGCTAAGGAGAAAAATGATGAATTATAATGCAACATTATATTACCCGACAATAGAATTTGCTAATAAAGAATGGCTTTGGAATGCATGCCTGCTGTGGGACAAGGTATATCGGATTGTGCCTGAAGGATATATTCCAAATGACAGAGATGAAATTAGAACGCTTATAGAGGACAAGAGTGTTATTGCGAATATTGCTCCAGAAAAGTATGCAACTGAAATATTTGAAGATTTTATAAAAGTTATGGATAAATCAAAATGGGCATGCGCATTGTCCGAGGCAGATTATATGGATAATAATTATGTCAAACTACATGAAGGAAAAGCAGATGTTCAATTGAGAGAATTACTGATAGCAGGTAATAAGCGGGATGATGAGGGATTTTATTATGTGCCCAGAGAATTTGCAAATATATATATGATTTATTTATCAAATTATATTGCAAAAAAAAATAATATTACACTCGCGTCAGATTATGATTTTTCGTGGTTATGTTCGAACTTTATGGAGTCGAATGGAAAATTGCTTGATCATGATCAAGGTGATAACATAACCAAATTGGGGGCATTAACTTTTGCAAATTTTATACCGCGTGGTATAGAAAGCTTATCGGCTAAAGAGTTGCTTGCATTCAGAGAAAAATCGAAGGATGAACGCCATCTTTTTTTTGATGAAATGCAAAAATTTAGTGATACAATTATGAATGTTAATGATGAAAAAATAATTACAGACATATTTAATGAAAGAATTAAGGATTTTCAAAAATGTCGAGATGAATATATGAAACGAATGCGAGATATTAAGATTGAGGGATTTTATGGTGCAAAAACAGTAATGTTTCCATTGATAACAACATTGGCAACATCACTTATGAATGTATCGAGTGAGGTTGCTAGAGTATTGGATGTATGTGGGGTTTGTTGTGGGGTGATTGGTGGAATATGGGATACTAAAAGAAAACTTAGAGCGGAAGCTAAAAAATACAGCGTAAATTATTTGGTTGAATTATCATATCATATGTCGCATTATTATTATAATCGTGAATTTAGGAAGCATATGGAATATTCTAAATTGTATTATTATCATATGTATTTAAATGATAGAATAAATGAATTCCTATATGATTAAAAATAGGCATGGAAAATTTTTGCCGGATCATTAGTATGACAGAAACAGAATATATGTGGAAAGTGTATATAATTTTATGATAATAAAGGGATAATATGAAAGAATTTAAAAAAATTTTTAAAAAAGTAAATGGTATAGAGATATTGAAACAGTATTGCATGGCGCATGTAATACTGTTTTCATTATTGGAAACGGCAATATTAGGTCTGTCAAGAAAATCACTTGAGATTGTCCGATTGGCAGTTGATAATCGGATATATTGTAAATTAAAAAAGAAATATAAAAGGTTTATTAGTGAATACCAACAGAAAGAAGATACAAAAAATATATTACATGAACATTCGGATATTGTTTGGGTATGTTGGTTTCAGGGCATGGAGCATGCACCTAAAATGGTGCAGTATTGTTTTGAATCCTTGAAAAGTAATCTGCGTGATAAGAGGATAATTTTAATCACAGAAGAGAATTATAAGGAATATGTCCAATTTCCAGCATACATTTTGGAAAAATATGAAAAGGGATGTTTTTCTAAAACACATCTGTCAGATTTATTGCGCCTGGAATTATTAATTAAGTATGGAGGAACATGGATCGATGCAACTGTATGGTGTTCATCGCCAATATATCCAGACTATTTATTTGATTCAGATCTTTTTATGTTTCAGAATCTTAAACCGGGGTTGGATGGTCAATGTACTGCGGTTTCAAGTTGGTTTATTACATCATGTTCCAATAATCAAATGCTTGTGTTAGAGAGGGCTCTATTGTATGAATATTGGAAGGAAAATACGAAATTAGTTCATTATTATTTATTTCATATGTTTTTCCAAATGGTAATAGAGGCATATCCAGATGAGTGGAATAAAGTTGTACCATTCAGCAATGCAACACCACATATCTTGTTGTTGAGACTGTTCGAGGAGTATGACGAGACAATTGCGAATGCGGTAAAAGAAATGACAAGCTTTCATAAATTAACATATAAATTTGAAGAGTCGGATACAACTATTAAAAATACATTTTATCAGGTCTTATTTGGAGAGCAGGAGTGAGAGTTGCGGTTTTAATGTCCACCTATAATGGGGAAAACTATATGAAAGAACAGATTGAATCAATATTAAACCAGAGAGGGAACTTTGAACTGGATTTATGGGTTCGGGATGATGGGTCGACTGATGCGACAAAGAAAATTTTGATGCAGTATGAAATAGAAAAAAAGCTTCATTGGTATGAAGGAAGAAATCTAAAACCTGCATTGAGTTTTATGGATTTAATAAAGCATTGTGAAAATTATGATTATTATGCATTTGCGGATCAGGATGATTATTGGATGCCGGATAAATTGTGGACAGGGATAATGCAGATAAAGGATATTAAAACACCAAGTCTGTATTGTTCCAATGCAGAACTTGTGGACGATAAGCTCAAATCTTTAGGAAGAGATGTTTATAAATGTGATCCGAAGACAGATATTTATACATTGGCTTGTGCAGGAGGGCTGCTTGGGTGTACGATGATATTTAATTGTGCTCTGGCTCAGATGATACAGAATTATAGTATGCCGGAATGCCTGGTTATGCATGATTTTTATATTGCGCTTGTGTGTGTGGCAGTAAAAGGAAGTATACGGTATGATGAGGGGGCCTATATGCTGTATCGCCAACACGAAAACAATGTTGTTGGTGTTTCTTATGGATTTTTAAATAAGATAACATCGAGATACAGAGACATTGTTACCAGAGAAAAAAATGGAATAGATAGTCAGGCCAATCAGATTTTAAAAATTTATGGTTCAAGGATAGGAAAAGAAGAAAAAAGATGGTTAGAAAAAATTTCTGGATATAGAAGAAATTTATTTACTCGATTAGGACTGGCAGCATCTTTTAAAACAAGATATATGAATAAAAATATGGCTGTAAAATTGAGAATGGCTATTTTGTTAGGAAACCGTTGATAAGCGTGGAGAAGAAAAAATGACAGAGTTAATGATAAGGGAAATACAATTAGTATCACTTGAAATATTACATACAGTTGCAACAATATGTGAAGAACAGAATTTTAGATATTCTTTAATATATGGAACACTTATAGGAGCCATTCGACATCATGGGTATATTCCATGGGATGATGATGTGGATATCATGATGCCGCGCAGGGATTATGATCGGTTTTTAGAATACATGAAGATACATAGGAAAGAATATCCTGATTTGCGTATATTTAATCTGGATGAGTGTAAGGAATATCCATATATGATTACGAGAATTAGTGATGACCGATATGTAATAAAAATGGAAAATGAAAAACCATATGGTATGGGAGTGTTTATAGACATATATCCATATGATGGGCTTGGAACAACTGAAAAAGAAGCGGTTACTTATGGTATGAAAGGAGACAGACTGTCTTCGCTTTGTTACCAGTCAACACGGGAACATTTTGCTATTGAAACCACGACATCATTATTTAGAAAAATTATAAAATATCCTATATTTATAGGATCTAAATTGATAGGGAAAGATTACTTTCAAAAAAAACTCAATCAACTTGTAAAATTGAAGGAGTATGATGATAGTAATTATATTGGATGTGTCGTATGGCTTTCAGGGGGAAAGAAAGAGATATTTTTACGTAAATGGTTTGATGAAACAGTAATGGTTCCATTTGAAAAATATCAATTCCGTGTACCAAAAGATTATGATGAGGTTTTGCGTCATACATATGGTGATTATATGCAGTTACCACCGGAAAAAGATCGTATAGGTCATCATTATTTTAAGGCATATAGAAAAGATGAATAAGGGTAATCGAAAAATAATTCAGCACCCATCTGATATGAAGGTGGATGCTTGGTATTAGGACTATGGTATAAATAAATGTAGTAAAACGCATGCATCTGGCAAAGACGATGCATGTGTTATTTAGAAATTAGCGCAGGTATATGGACGCTTACAATAAAATGGCTTGCGGTTCATAATGTAATAGCCTAATAAGAGCGACAGATAAGAATATACAGGATAGATAGGTGCAACTTCTGCCCAGCCATATACAAGGAAGAAGAAAAGCAAGATCAGGAAGCTGGTATGCTGTTCTCTGGATGCCTTACAAATGGCATATATAATAGCTGCTGAAATAATGATGAAAGCTGCGGTTCCCCAATGAAGTCCAATATAAGAGAACATCATGTCAAGGCAATCTTGATCTTCTATAGGAAATCCATAGAAACCAAAGCCACCATTTCTTAGATAGAAGGTAGTAGTCAATTGAATTCTTGAGAGCATGGTTCCGTCATGTTGTAAAAATAATTCCGGTTTGTGGATATATAAATAACTTCCGATAAATGGAATACCAACACATAGAAGGAATGCTCCAGATGTAAATAGCACCATCATTTTATGGAACCAGTTTCTTTGCATGATAATCGACAATAAGTGGATGACAATTAACATGGCAATAATGGCCTCAGCGGTTCTGCTATTGGCTGTTTTGTCCAGAAAGATGATAAAAACAGCATATAGGATACAGTCGTACCATTTCTTACATTCTTTTCGGAGATACATAATGTCCATTGCCAAAAGTAAAAAATCAAGCCCCATCATATTAGCGTGAGTCCATCCGAAGAAGGTGCGGGTTCTTCCACCAATCCATACATTTATTTTATTGATCATTAAGCCCATAAAAGGTAAGGTGAGAAACAAGACACTGCGTACAATACGGATATATAAATCTAATTTTACAATTTTTTTTATTTCTATATTTTTGGCACAGCAGAGGAACATCATGGTACCGAAAATATTATAGAAATCATAATTATACTGGTAGCTTTTATAACAGAGATAAAACAATCCAGCCAAAAAAATCCAGTCAAAAACAGAATTTTTCTGAAGGAGTACTTTTGCCAGAAGCAATATCAGCAGTATATGATAAAAAAGTGTAACCTGTCCCCAATACTGCGGTACGGTCTGACGCATGAAACTGAAAAGGGGGTAATACATTCCAAGCAGAAAATAGATGATATATAAAAAGGTTGTTGAAAATGCATTGCGCTGTTTTAATTTTTCTATTAATATATTCATAAGTGTAGTCTCCTGAACAAAAATGTCTGCTATGCAGTACCTGTTACATAAGCACATTAATGTATACATTATAACATAACTTACAGGTACATGCAAAGCCGGAACGGATGTGGGTACATGCTCAGCAGAGATGACGGAATGAAAAGTATCTGTTTGAGCGTGGCGGAGACAAGAAAGAGGTAGCGGAAGAATGGACAGAAAATTGCTCAGCATAATTATTCCATGTTACAACGAAGAGAAGACAGTAGAGACAATATATGCTGCGGTTACGGATGTGATGACAAATGGGCAATGTGATTATGAGATATTGTTCGTGGATGATGGATCTAAGGATTATACAGAACAGAAAGTGTGTGGACTGGCACAGAAAGATGGACATGTGAAGTATTATTCATTTTCCAGAAATTTTGGAAAAGAGGCGGCAATTTATGCAGGACTTAATAATGCCAGAGGAGATTATGTTGTGATCATGGATGCAGATATGCAGGATCCACCGGCACTTCTTCCAGAGATGATAAGTACACTTGAGTCAGGAGAATATGACAGTGTGGCAACAAGACGTGTAAGTCGTAAAGGGGAACCGATGGTACGTTCTTTTTGCGCCAGATGCTTTTATAAACTGATACGGAGGATATCCGATGCTGATATCGTAGATGGAGCCAGAGATTTTCGTATGATGACGAGAGATATGGTGAACAGTGTTCTTGCATTATCAGAGTATAATCGCTTTTCCAAAGGAATTTTTGGATGGGTTGGTTATCGGACAAAATGGTTAGAGTATGAGAATATTGAACGTTCAGCCGGGGAGACAAAGTGGAGTTTCTGGAAACTTTTTGTCTATTCTCTGGACGGAATTGTTAATTTTTCCAATGTACCGCTGATGATCTCGTCCTACCTTGGAATATTGATGACGTTTATTTCTTTTGTGGCGATTATCTTTATTATTGTACGAAAACTTATTTTTGGGGATCCGGTCAGTGGATGGCCGTCACTGGTATGCATTATTACATTTGTTGGCGGCATTCAATTGTTCTGTATGGGAATTATGGGGCAATATCTTTCAAAGGCATATATGGAAGTGAAGAAAAGGCCGCATTACATAATTCAGAAAAGTAATGATAAAGAAGCGGAAAAAAATAAGTAAGTCTGAACATGAATTTGTGTTTATCAAAACAGGAGAAAAAAGAATAGAAAAAGTGCTGCCGATCTGAAATCTTTTTCAAATCGGCAGCACTTTTTTATTCTTCTGGAAGTTTTACCACAATAATGTCATGAATTACTCCAATACAGTTTTTTGCTGGATAGACATCGAGATTCTGATAAGCTTCGGTCTGTTTGATAGCAGCAATCTCTTCAGAACAGGCTTGGTCAAGCTGAATACCAAAACAGTAATTCCACATAGCAAAATAGTGAAAATCAAGATTTAAGAAGTTATCCTGATCTACACCAATAATATAAGGTACAGTTCCGCCAATATTAGAAGAATAGGTGTGGTAGGTTCCAATGATGGCAACCTTGGATATCTCAGGAAACTCGTCCAGATCTTCTATGCGGTCTAATACATTGCTGGCAATGCTATAGCTTTTTTCGTAGCTCAGGTTCATCTCATTATAGCAGATATTGGCATTTCGGATGTTGTAGAAGGAAAGATAACAAAGTATAACGATTCCGGCAGATTTTATAATTTTTTCAAAACGCGTTTTTACACAGCCATGTTCAAGATAGCAGAGCAATAACAGATAAATAAAGCAGGCACCCATCTCCATCAGTGTGTGATACCAGACATCGGATGATACAAAAAATAAAAAACATACAGTAAGAGGCAGGCAGATGATACAGAGTATTCCGGTAAGGCAAGCAAGTGGCTGCCTATACAATTTATTTTTCAAAATCAGATAGACAGTGCAGAGTAGGAGCAGAGCAAATACAATGCGGTTGGCATATCCATACCAATATACGTTGAGAGCTTCATTGAAAGAAAACAGGTGAGATAACTCATTATAAACTTTAGTAAAAGCCTGCCGGTATTCCCATAAGGAAAGAAGATGAATCTGTCCGATTCCCTGATATTCGGTTAATGTGATATGATAGTATGCATTAATAATAGCAGAAGCTATTTTGTAAAAGAGGAATCCTCCAAGCAGAAGAGGGATATATTTCCAGTTGTTTTGCAGAAAGGACTTGAAATCTTTCTGCTTTATAAGCAGGTCACATACAATCATAACAAGCAGAATGCAGAGCATGACACTGATGTATGCCTGATAAGTTCCAATGCTTAATCCAATGCAGATAATACCTGGAAAGATACCGTATCTATATCGCCAGGTCAGATAAATGCCTAGCACAGCCATTAAAAATGCCATCATGTAACCGTCAGCAGTGAACATAAATGCGAAGGATGCTGTGACGGTAGGGAAAGAAACAATGAGCAGGGCGAGCAATACGCAGGATGCGCATTCCTGTAACTCGAAAAGTTCAACAAGCAGTATGCTTGCAAGGCTGATATAGAGCAGGGACAATGCACCATTCACCCAGGGCATATCATATTTGGAAGAGATTTTACTGAAAAATTCAAGAAAACATCTTCCGGAAGAGTAAGTAGCACCGGTTCCGGCAAAGTTATACATAGAATCCCAGGATGGCAGAAAGTTGAAAAAACGATAGGCATGAGCCAGCATTCCACCAATCCATGTGGCGAGAAATGTAATTTTCCATTGCTTTTTTATATGGAGTGTTCGATTAAAAATTTTAAAAGTTGTTTCGTTCATAAAAAATATCCTTTTCGGTGTTTAAAAATAAGAATCAACCATTGGTATGGTCGTGTATTGATAATTTTGCAAGGCATTAATCTGATCATCAATATTACCTGTATAGTTGTATAAGTGGTATACGTTTGATCCACCGGAAGAGATTCCATCGTAGCGTGGAACATCTGGATAAGAAGCGTCATAATCCCGGATATAAAGCAGACGTTCCCGTTGCTGATCGGGATAAAAATCATGTATACTATATCCGAATTCACTGTAATCTTTATCAAGCGATTGAACGATGGTTGGAACAAGTTCGTCTAAAGTAATAGGAGCATTGGTACCATTAAGTGATTCGTGGGATTCCTGTTTTTCCTTGATGAAAAAGATTATTTGTGGATATTCAACGTCACCATGATCAGAGGTGATAATAATAGTTGAATTATCGTAAACGCCTAGTGTTTTTAATTCGTTCAAATAAGCTTCAAGCATAGTGAAAATTCCTTTAACGGTTGACTGGCAGGTCGCATTCTGATCATCAAACTGACAATCTTCATCGGTTGTGAATTCATGTGTACCATTTAAGTGCTGAATTATGAAATAATTACCAGATGAATCAGTTGTCAGACCGTTTTCTATGAGATGATTATAAAAATCATAGTTCGCATGTAAAATAGTATTTTCAGGATAAGATACAATAGTGGTATATGTTTCATTTGATACGTCAAAAAAGGATTTGAAGTATTCTGGCATAAAGCGATAGCAGGACATGTAGAACATTGTCTTATACAGTTTATGGTAATCAATGCAAATAGAACTTTGTTTTGTAGTTATATTACTAATTTTTCCGTCAAGAAGCGGCAGAGAATGATTACCTGTCAGAATAGATGTCGTTGGAGTATATAAATTTACTTTGTAATTGGCATCAGATAAAATAGAAAAATAATCGTTTGTAGTAGTATTTGTCCAACAATCTTCTAACCAGTCATCAACAGATAACGAAGGATCTAAATCGTTTCCTGTTAGTAAATGCGGTAGTGATGGATAGGTTCCATGGTAATTGCAGTCGGCATTATTGTAATAAGTGAAATCATGCAGAAAATCTTTTAAATCCGGATATTTTTCAACGGCAGATGCAAGGTAAGTGCTGGAAAAATTATCCAGAATAAATAAGATAATGTTATTATTTGAGGATACGGTAAATTGCTTACTTCCATCTAGTATAAGTTCGTCCTTGTCACTGTAGTATGTAAAGGCAGATTTATCTGCGGAGAGGAAAAGTGAGATGTATCCAACACATTGCATCCCCAGAATAATGAGAGAGGATGTTAACATTACTTTTTTGAAGATATTCTGTTGAAATTTTGCAAACAGCAAAGCTCCCAAAATGATAGTTGTCCAAATAATGCAATTTACAATTATTTTTGAAGGTGATGCGGTGTATGCTTCTGCACGGACACCTATTTGTTCCAGATGGCGGTTTAAAAACATTGTCTGGATATATCCTGCAATTCCGATTCCCCAGAAAACAGAAAGAATATATTTTCCGAGCTTGTCTGGAAAGAATGAAATAACAAGCGTAAAAATAAATGATATTAAGAATGCAAAAATCAAAAATTTCCATCCAAATTCCTGATAAGTAAAGCCTAACTCTTTATAATTCCCGAAGTATATTTCGGCAGGTCCCATCACGCAGAGTGTAAATATTGGGAGTAACACGATGATATAGTTTGATAAAAAACGTAAAACAGAAATTCTTTTGTTCATTGAAAATCTCCTCATGTATCTATGCAAGGTCTTAGTCTGCTTCAGAGAGCAGATTATGAGAAACAATATATTCTCCAAGATAGTCGGCAACTTTGGTTGCTCCGCTTATATTCAGGTGTTCGATATCCATAAAATCTGTATCACCGTTGAGCCCGACATCATCCATGTGTTCAAACAGGTTAAGGTAAGTGCAGTTGTTGGCAGCAGCATATTCGACCATGGCGTCTGAATAATTATAGTCCCCCTCATAAGGAACAGTATAAAAGATAAGACGAATATTATTTTCATTGCAGATGCTGACAATTTTATCTAATAATTCGACAGAGTTATCAGGCAGTTTTTTCTGTTCAAAAGTAGTGGGATCAGAGATTACTGTTGGAACAATACTGTCACTGCCTGAAAAACCATGTGATGCCTGATACTCTTCGACGGAAGTCCCGGAATCAAAACTGTAATAATTAACGTTTGTCCAGTTTTCGTGAAAGGCAAGTAATGGGATATAGTAAGATAAGTAACGATCCTTATTCTTACCAAAGCATTGGGCTAAATATTCTCTTTTTCCTTTAAAATCGGAAATGCCTTTTGTGTAATAAATTTCACCATTGAGATCCGTGTCTTCATGAACTTTGTCTACGTTAAAGGTTTCAATTAATACCACTTTAGGAGATTGTGTTCTTAGGGCGTCCTCAAAGAACAAAGTGGTGGTATTAAGAAATTGCCAGTTACAGCCATAATTATAAGCACTGAATCCATATTTTTCTGTCATTTCATTTACATTTAATCCTTTATATACATGGCTGGAGCCACAGGCAATGACATCGAATGAATTTTCAGGCATGGAATGAAAAGATTCTATTGCATGGAAAGCATCCACTGTAAAATTAGGTTGTAAAAGGCGTCCGGCATAGAATACGGAGATACCAATGATGGCAGCACAACTGATGCAGCATACTATTTTTTTCATTATTTTTACCTCTAAAATTGAAAATAAATAAATTTGGATGCGTCATAGGAAGTCCCGTAGATTCCGAATACAAGAATAAAAACAACGGAAAATGCTATGATCAGAACCTGGCACCAGGCATCCTGTCTGGCGACAATTTCACGGATACATATTTTCTTCTGTTTTAAATAATCCGTTACAAAAAGTAACAAAATACATAAAAGCATAAAGCAAAAGTTTTTGGAATTTAGTCCGCAATTATAAAGCGATCCATCAAAGAGAATCCATGGATTATGTACATGGATAATCTGTGAGAGAATCGTGAGTGCTTCTGAAAAACTGTTGGCGCGGAAAAATATCCAGGTGAAATCAATCAGGACAAAAGTCACTATAATATGAACGGCTTTATGTCCGATGGAATTTCGGTTTAAGTGAAAAAGTTTTACAAGTTTATCACGCAAAGGCTGCAGGATCTCTCCGATGATCTGGTAAAGACCGTTCAGTCCACCCCACACGACAAATGAGATTTTGGCACCATGCCAGAGACCACTTACGAGGAAAACAATCATTTTGTTCATATATTTGCGCCATTTACTGCATCTGCTTCCACCGAGCGGAATGTAGAGGTAGTCCCTGAACCAGGAAGTCAGGGAAATATGCCATCCTCTCCAGAAGTCAGCAACAGAAACTGCCAGATAAGGAGACTGGAAGTTTTCCATTAACCGGATACCGAGAATCTGGGCAGCCCCCATAGCGATAATAGAGTATCCGGCAAAATCACAGTAGATCTGAATGGCAAAAAGTGCAGTGGCTACGATCAGATACCATCCACCAAAGGTGTGATAATCACCGTAAACCCAGTCAACGAAGATTGCAATACGGTCAGCTAGTACAATTTTTAAGAAAAATCCCCAGAGCATCAGTAAAAGACCGCTTTTGGCTTCATCCGAATTAAACTTATGTGGTGTGGCAAGCTGTTGCAGCAGGTGGCTGGAACGTTCGATTGGACCGGCGACCAGCTGCGGAAAGAATGATACAAAAAGTGCATACTGAAAAAAATTCTTTTCAGCACAGGTATTTCCACGGTAAACATCAATCGTATATCCCAGTGCCTGAAAGGTATAGAAAGAGATGCCGACAGGAAGAAGAATATCGACAGATGGAAGATTGAGCTGTATATGGAAGACGGACAGTGCATTCCCTAAAATTCCGATTGCAAAATTAATATATTTAAAATAAAAAAGCAGGGACAGGTTTAATAAAACACTAATAGATACAACTATTTTTTTCTTCCGCATGATAAGCGGATCAGCAGATTTTTGCTGGAGCGTATCCAGAGCAAGACCGCTAAGGTATGTCACTATGGTAGAAAAAAGAATGATCAGAGCATATTTGGCATTCCAACACATATAGAAATAGTAGCTGGCAATCAGAAGCCAGTAGTTTTTTAGCTTTTGTGGAATCAGAAAGTATATCAATACCACAATCGGGAAAAAAATTAAAAAATCAGATGAGTTAAATGACATAAAAATCTCCTTAAGTAATCATTAGAAATAGGAATCAATTACCTGTACAGGTGTATAATATCCATTGTCATAAAGAAAGACAAGGTCTTTCAGTGTGCCATAATAAGTATATACATGATAAGCATTCATGCCGCCTTCGGTCACGCCATCGAAGCGTTTGACGGCAGGATATGCATCGTCTCTTACGCGGATGTAAACGCTGCGTTCCCTGGACTCGTCAGCAGAAAAATCGTGGACACTCTGACCGTATGGAGTATAATCTTCACCTATAGCTTCCACAATGGTAGGAACAAGATCATTCAGGCTGATTGGAGCATTCGTTGTCTGCATAGAGTCGTGCGTTTCATTTTTTCCTTTCATAAAGAAAATCATCTGTGAACGTGCTTCGGAACCATGATCGGCGGTAATAATAATCGTTGAGTTATCATAAATACCAAGGTCTTTAAGCTGTTGTAAGTAGGCATCAAGCATTGTAAAAATACCTTTTACAGTTGTCGCACAAGTTGCATTATCGGGATCATAAGCGCAGTTTTCGTCGTTGACGAATTCATGGGTGCCGTTTAGATGCTGGATCGTAAAATAGTTGGACGTTGAATCAAGGCTTAGTCTGGTATCTTGTAATTTTTCGTAAAAACTATAGTTGGAATACATCATTTCGTTATCCGGGTAGGATACAATTGTGGTGTATTGTGAGTTTTTTACATCAAAACCAGGTTTGAAATATTCAGGCAGGAAACGATAGCAGGACATTTGCAGCATGGTTTTATTAAGCTTTTCATAGTCAATCTCTCTTGAGGAAGATTCAGTTCCCACATTATCTATTTTCCCCTGAAGTAATTCCAGAGTATCGGTTCCGGTAAGAAGACTGGTCACAGGAGTATATAGATTCACCTTGTAATTGTGTTTTTCAAGAAGTTTATAGTATGCGTTTGTGGAGTCGTTATCCCAGCATTGCTTTAACCAGTCATTCACAGAAAGATCTGTATCCAGAGGATTCCCGGTAAGCATATGTGCAAGAGATGGATAAGTACCCCAGTAGGCACAGTCGGCGTTATTATAATAGGTAAAATCAGAAAGAGAATCTGTCATATTCGGGTAGGCGGCGAGCGCCTCATCCCAGAAAGTGTTGGAAAAATTATCCAGAACAAACAGGATAATATTTTCATTAGAGGAGAGTGTATATTGTCCGGCACCGCTTAGGGAGAGTTCTCCATCGGTGTCATTGTAAGCCATTGCAGAAGCATCTGCTGTAAGAAATAAAGACACAAATCCTACAGCCTGAATTCCAAGAAGAATACCGCTTGTCACACCGAGCAGCCGGATGCAGAATTCTTTTTTGAAAATACAGATAAGCACAGATGCAGCAAGGATAAAAAGCCAGAATAAAGCATTCAGGATGACACGTGTGGCATTGGCGGTGTATCCTTCAGCAGATACCCCGATCTGGTCGAGATTTTTATTCAGGAACATGGTCTGAATATACCCGGCAATGGTAAAACCCCATAAAACGGAGAGAATCAGTGTACGCGGAAATTTTGGAACAATCTGTAAGATTAGGGCGATAAAAAGCGCAAGGACTACAGAAATTCCCAGAAATTTCCATCCAAATTCCCTATAGATAAAACCAAATTCACTGTAGTTGCCGAAAAAAATCTCAGATGGACCGAAAACGCCAAACATGAACAATGGCAGAAATACGATCAAAAGTGTAAATAAATAGTTTTTAAGAAAAGAACCAGGTGTAACAGCTTTTTTTAACATAAATTTCCTCTTTCTTATTAAATGTATTTCGATTGAAAAATTACGAATGCAATTATAGCATAGAACGCAGGGAAGGAATAGTATTCAGTTGAAAATTCTTGAAATACACAGGATTATCATGTAAAATGATATGAGTTATTAACTTTATATGAGGTGCAAAAATGCAAAAAAAAGAATATTTGAAAAAATTTTTTTTATGTTGGGAATCTGTCTTTCTATTTATCTTTATGATTGGAATTTTTGGTCCGTCCGAAGTCTTTTTTGGTAATTATACAGAGTTGGGAGTTGTATATGGGGAATTCGGTTGGTTATTTTTTGTGGTTGGATTTACCATTTCCATCATAATTGCATTCGTTTTGGCATTTTTCCCAGAAATAATCCGGAAGATTATATTAGCAGTTGTCTGGGGATTATCCATTGCCGGATATATTCAGGTTATGTTTTTAAATAAAGGGATTGACCAGATTGGTGTGACAGCAGAGGGGTATATTCCAGATGCCGACAGAGTAATAAAGAATGCTGTTTTTTGGGGAGCTGCAATTGCAATTACATTTGTCATCACATTTGTTTGCAAAAAGAAATGGAGTAAGGTAATACAGCTTACAACAACAGTGCTTTTATTAGTCCAGCTGGTTGCATACGGATCCTTATTTCTGACAACAGATGATGGAGCTTTTCATTATGCTGAAAATGAACTTTGTTTAAACATGGAGCAGCAGTTTACAATCTCTTCCAATGAGAATATTATTGTACTTCTTTTTGATAATTTGCCAAATGAATGGTTTGAGGAAGCAAGAGCAACTTATCCGGATATCACAAAAGGGTTAGAAGATTTCACATACTATAACAATGCAGATTGCAATTATTATGGAACATATCCATCTTTTATTCATATTTTGACAGGAAATCCATTGGATCTGAGTTTGTCTGTAAATGATTATTTTAAACAAAGTTGGGACAATGCGAGAACCAATGCATATTTTGATATTTTACATAGTCATAATTATAAGATGAATGTATTTTCATATTTATCAGAAGTTATGACGGGAGGTAATAGCCTTGAAATTGCGGAAGGAAAAGTGGACAATATTATAGAAAAAGATGATGCAAGAGAAATTGATAAGCCTCTTTTATATAAAACTATGCTGAAAATGTCATTGTACCGATATATGCCGGAATATTTTAAACCAAAATTTGATGTACAGAATGAACAATATGCAAGTATTGTATCGTATCCGAATAATACGATGCAGTATTCAAATCCGAATTTTTACAATACAATGATGGAAAAAGGTCTGACGATTGATGATTCCAGCAATTATTTTGTTGTGAATCACTTAAATGGTGGACATGAATTTATTAATGATGCAAATTGTCAATATGCGCAGGATCCAGATAGAGATGATACTATAAAAGGTATTTTTTTGTTAGCAGAAGAGTATATTAACCAGATTAAGGAATCAGGCTCCTATGATGATTCTACAATTATTATTATGACGGATCATGGAACAGGTAGAAATGCCCAACCTGTTTTCTTTATGAAAGAGCCTCATGAGACACATGATGTAATGCAGGAAAATAATGCGCCTATTACCTATGAGGAACTTGTGCCAACAATCGTAGAGTTATTAGGAGAAGATCATTCTGCTTTTGGAAAGAGTTTTCATGAGTTTAAGCAGGATGAGGTGCGACATCGTGTTTTCTATGATAGAACATATGATACGGAATATCCGGATGTGAAAAGATACGATGGGATGCAGGGAGGAGCAAATATTTATTATAAATACGAATATGATGGAAATCTTGGTGCAATCCAGTATCAATATGATAATGAATTACATGAAATTTTTCCGATGGTAGATTCTTATTATTAGGATGACAAACTTTTGATAAAACAGAGGATAAAGAGATGAAAATTAAAAATAATGTCAAATGCTTTATTTCGATGATCGCAATTATTTTATATCCGAGCATGTTTATGTATTTTCAGAACATGTCGGAGGGACATTTTATAGAAATTTTACCATCGATCGGGAAAAATATGATTTTAGCAGTAGTTTTATTAGTTGCATTTAGTGTACTATTTAGAAACATAAGAAAGGCTTTTTTAACAAGTGAGATAGCATTACTTCTTTTTATGAATTTTAATACGATTCTTGGAGCAATCAAAAAAATAATCCCGGGTATGAGAAAAGCATATTTTTTTGTGATTGTTGCAGTTATATTAACGATAGTATTCTCTGTTGTAAAAAGAAAAATAAATGAGCCGGAAAATATTTGTACAATTCTCGGAATTGTGTTTTTCGTTCTCATAGTTTTCAACCTGATAAGTTCAATTCCACAGATATTAACCAATAATAATAAGACAGCTGTCTCACAGGAAGAAAATGATATTGCCGAAAAAAGATTTACCGGAGACAAGCCGAATGTATATTTCTTTTTATTTGATGAATATGCGGGTTTTGAGAATATTGAACACTATTATGATTACGATAATCAGGAATTTTCAGATTTTCTTACACAGAGGGGATTTAATATTTCATATGGAAGTCATAACACAGAGTCTATTTGGACATCTACAATTGTACCCAATATTCTGAATCTCTCATATGTAGCAAGTGATGATATTTACTCTATTGATAATATGGCGCGATCGGAGAATGCGTATCTATATCAGCTCTTTGCCAATAATGGATATCAGATTAATATGGTCAATCATTTGAATACATTTTCAGATACCAATTGTAATGTTTTAAATTATAAACAGAAGAAAGAAAATTTATCTACTTATGTTCTTGACAATGGTATCTGGAGTGAAGTTGATTCTTTTGTGAGTTGGGGAAAACAAAAATTAAGCGGAAACTCCAATGATTATTATACGAATCTGAGTGATGTGTTGACTATTATGGAAAATATTACAGATTATACGAGTGATAGTAAACCAACATTTACTTTTGCTTATGCAGAATGTCCACATGAATATTTTACATTTGACGCAGATGGTAATCGGATAGCGAAAGAGGATGAAACAAATTGGAAAGATAAAAGCATATATCTTAACCAATACAAATATATTACAAAATGTATGGAAAGAATTGTAGAGGATATTCAGAAAAACGATCCGGATGCATTAATTATACTAATGTCTGACCATGGAGCAAGATATCCGCACTGGCAGGTTGATCATTATGGTGCCAAAGCCTATGATGCGTCAGTAGAGACTTTATATATGCAGAATATTTTAAACTGTGTCTATTATAAGGGTGAAAAGCTTGATATAGAAAGTATGACAAGTATTAATACATGGAGAACGGTACTGAATACTTACTTTGGAACTGATTATGAGATGTTGCCAGCACCGGAAGGCTTTAAGGCAAGTACAGGATTTTAGTGATATTTGCAACAAAATAGGTAAAAGTAAATGAGAAGAAGTATAAAAAAATTTTTTACAATAAGTACAATAGCGTTTGTTATTTTGTATCCATGTTTATTTATGTATTTCCAGAATGCCGATGAGGCAAAACTTATTGATGCATTACCTGCATTCGAAAAATTTTTGGCATTAGCGATAGTAGTGTTTATAATTTGTATTATTTTCATGAAGAATACTGGTAAGGCAGTGTTAGCCAGTGATGTAATACTTTTTATCTTAACTAATTTTAATGTATTTTTAAGCAAAGTAGATCATGTGATTGGAAGAAAAAAGATAATTGTAATTTTATTTTTTATAATATTTATGTTTATGATTCTGGTTAAGAAAAAAATCAGATCTGAACAAAATATTTGTATGTTGATTGGAATATATTTTCTGGTACTAATTGCAATGAATTTTTTTGTGGCGCTTCCAACAATATGCTCAAAACTAAATTATCAAAAAGTGGAAAATTCAGAGAATATAGAATATGTGTCTGAAGAAAAGCCAAATGTATATTTTTTTATATGTGATGAATATGCTGGGGTAGAGGGGCTGGAACGGTATTATAATTATGATAATAGAGTCTTTTTAAAACATATTGAGGAAAATGGGTTTAATATTTCAACAACAAGTCATAATTATGAGTCATGTTCTACGACAGTAAATATACCTAATTTATTAAATTTGGAGTATGTTGCTTCTCCAGACGAACTGGAAGCAAATAATTTAAAATATATGAAAAATCCTAAGTTATATCAAATTTTTAAAACGAATGGATATACGATTAATTTGATAAATCATACCCAGTTTTTGGATGAAGATGGGTGCAATGTTATTGCAACATCAGATGTAGTGGATACAATTTCAACCTATATTTTGCAAAAAAGTATTTTTCAATTAATAAAAGATTATAAAGCAGAACAAATTGAAACCAGTACGGATACACAATATTATGTATCAGATTTAAAAAATATATTAAATACGATGCAGACATGCTATAAAATGGTTGATAAGGAGAAACCCACCTTAACAATAGGGTATGTGTCGTGTCCTCATCCTCCATTTGTAATCGATGAGGAAGGGGGAGCAGTTGATTATAGAAATACATCCAATTGGGCAGACAAGAGTCTTTATTTAAATCAATTAAAGTATGTAAATGCCTGTATGGAGAATGCAGTGGATGGTATTTTACAAAATGATAGAAATGCTATTATTATTATACAATCTGATCATGGAGTTCGTTATCCTTATCATATGATGGAGTGCTACGGAACGCCTGAGTATGACGCAACTATAGAAACACCTTATATGCAGAATATTTTAAACTGTGTTTATTATCAGGGAAAAGAGATGGATATTGAAGGTAAAAGTGGGATTAATACACTTAGAATAGTTTTAAATGAGATTTTTATGACAAATTATGAGATGTTAGATAATCCAGAAAAGTATTTGTATCAATATAAATAAAAGATATATAACGTAGGAGAAGGTATGCTTTTTAATTCATATAGTTTTTTTGTATTTTTCCCAATAGTTGTCGTAGTTTATTTCCTATTACCCAAAAGAGTAAGTTATCTGTGGCTTTTGACTGCAAGTTATTATTTTTACATGGGGTGGAATGCAAAGTATGCATTATTGTTGTTATTGTCTACAGCAATTACTTACATAAGTGGTATAGTGATTCAGTGGTTGAATGATAATCGCCCTGAAAAAATAGAGGCAAAAAAATGGGTGGTTGTAGGATGTATTGTAGCTAATCTTGCAATTTTATTTTTCTTTAAATATTTTAATTTCACAATCGAAAGTATAAATGCAGTATTGGATCACACGAGTTTGCCGACAGTAAATACATCGTTAGATGTATTACTTCCAGTAGGGATTTCTTTTTATACATTTCAGGCTTTAGGATACACTGTGGACGTGTATCGTAGAGAGATTGAGGCGGAAAAGAATTTCTTTCGATACGCGTTATTTGTATCTTTTTTTCCACAACTTGTAGCAGGACCAATTGAACGCTCAAAGAATTTATTGAATCAGCTGCGAAATCCGAAATCATATCATTATGGGAGAATGTGTGATGGACTGTTACTAATGATTTGGGGATATTTTTTGAAATTGGTGATTGCAGACCGAATTGCAATCTTTGTAGATAATGTATATGCGAATGTTGACATTTATGATGGCAGGTATTTACTTTTAGCCAGTGTATTGTTCGCATTTCAGATATACTGTGATTTCGCGGGATATTCCACAATCGCAATTGGAGCTGCAGAGGTTATGGGATTTGAGTTGATGGAGAACTTTAATAGTCCATATCTGTCTCAGTCTGTTGCAGAATTTTGGAGAAGATGGCATATTTCACTCTCTTCCTGGTTTAAAGATTATCTTTATATTCCATTAGGAGGAAACAGAAAAGGAAAAATCAGAAAATATATAAATATTATGATCGTGTTTCTGGTAAGCGGTCTTTGGCATGGAGCAAATTGGTCATATGTTGTATGGGGAGGTCTGAATGGTGTTTATCAGGTAATAGGAGCAATTTTTACACCTCTTAGAAATAAAATCAAAGAAAATTTACACCTGAAGAAAAATTTCTTGCCATTAATGATAGTTTATATGTTTGTGACCTTTATATTAGTGGATCTTACTTGGATTTTTTTTCGTGCAGATACAATACAGCATGCGTTTGATATTATAGAGAGCATTTTCCATATGAATGATCCGGTACTTCTGGCTAATGGTGCACTTTATGATCTGGGACTTAGTAAGCCAAATTTTATAGTGCTTGTTATTTCGCTTTTATTATTGTTATTGGCAGATGTATGTAAATATCGTGGAGTAAAAGTTCGAAATGTGATTTTAAATTTAAATATTATAATAAGATGGACTATTATTATTGTCGGAATTCTGGGGATTTTGATTTTTGGAATCTGGGGAAGTGGATATTCAGAAACAAATTTTATATATTTTCAGTTTTGAGGAAGAGAGATTATAGAGGAATTGCAATATCAACAAATCGAAAGAAAAAACTGATAATTAGTATATGAGGAACGAGATGAAAGTTGCAGGACGTATATTAAAGATTATATTTTTTTTAGGGATTTTGGGAAGCGGAATATTTTATATTTCGAAAGCTTTGCTTCCAAGAATACCAGACTTTTATGAAGAAGAACATTGGGATGTAGTGTTTTTTGGAACAAGCCAAAGTTACTGTACCTTTGATCCTGAAATATTTGACGATTATAATTTGAAAACCTATAATCGTGGCAGGCAGCAGCAGACAATGAATTATACATATTATTATGTCAAGGATGCGTTGGATAACAGCAATATTGATATTGTTGTGCTGGAGATATTTGGTATGTTTTATGATGAGGATGATACAGGATTTACGAGTGAAGGCGTGAGAGATTCTTCATTAAATGATTTGCGATATTCTGATATAAAAGTGGAAGCAATAAAAGATTGCGTGCCGGAAGACTTGCAGTTGGATTATTTGTTTCCTTTAGTCAAGTATCATTCCAGATGGGAGGAATTGGATTATTCGTCTTTTGAGGAATGGAAAGAGAGTGTAATGAATCCATATTTTACAGAGGAAGGGAGAGGATTCAAACATTGGGCAGGTGCACAGCCTTGTGGGTATGCATCCTGGGATGAGATATTTTCAGAAAAAAGACGACCTGTTTATGAAGAAAATTTCAGATATCTGGATATGATGAATGAACTGTGTAAGGAGCATGGTACAGAATTGGTATTGGTGCGTGCACCGTTCCCATGCAATGAAAAAACGGTGGAGATGACAAATACAGTTATGGATTGGGCAGATACACATGAGGTTGAATTGATTAATTGTATGAAGGTGACAGATGTTATTGGTTTGAATTTTGAGGAAGATAGTCTGGATGCAGGAACACATTTGAATGAGAGTGGAGGAAAGAAAGTATCCAGATATATTGCGGAGTATTTAAAGGAAAATGTATTGAAATAAAATTCAATTATAGAAAAATGATACACTAGATGGATATTTATGCAAGCTGGAGAATTAGATAAATTACTGAAAAGTGTTCTGATTATATATGTAACATTGACAACAATGAATGCTAGTACTATACTTCAACAAGATTTATGTATTTAGGAGAAAAAGTATGATCACAAAAAGAGAATTTGATATGTTGGTACTTCTGACAGAGACAAAAGAGGTTGTATCTCAGAGAGATATGGCAGAGCGGTTAAAAATTTCAGCTGAAGCCGTGAATAAGACAGTCAAAGAATTGACAGAAAAAAACTATTGCAAAAATGGACAGATTACACAGGCCGGTCTGGATGCATTGGAACCTTATCGTGTGAAGAGAGCAATATTTGTAGCAGCAGGCTTTGGAAGCCGGATGGTGCCGATCACTTTGAATACGCCTAAACCGCTTGTCAGAGTCAACGGAACGCGTATTATTGATTCACTTCTTGATGCAGTTGTAGAAGCTGGAATTCCTGAGATTGTTATTGTGCGTGGATATTTGGGAGAACAGTTTGATCAGCTTCTTTATAAATATCCGAACATCAGGTTTGTTGAGAATCCGATTTATAGTGAGGCAAATAATATTTCCTCCGCTGTATGTGTCAGATATCTTCTGCAGAATGCGTATGTTTTGGAAGCAGATTTACTGCTCCGTAATAAAAAACTGATTCGTAAGTATGAATATGAAACAAATTTCTTGAGTATTCCGGTGGAGTCCACGGATGACTGGTGTTTTGCAACCGATCATAATGGTGTGATCACAGAAGAAAAAATAGGTGGTACCGACTGTCATCAGATGGTTGGAATTTCCTACTGGAGTGAAGCAGATGGAATCAAGCTTGCCAATGACTTAAATGAGGTTTATTTATCGCAGGGTGGAAAAGAGCGCTATTGGGAGCAGGTGCCGCTTGTTTATAAAAAGGAAAATTACCAAGTGCATGTTCGTGAATGTATTGCAGAGGATATTACAGAGATTGATACATTTAACGAATTAAAGGCAATTGATAATCGTTATGTCACAGGTTGATAAAAGCGACAAATATGAGTAATTATAAAAAATGATGATCAGAGACAGCTCCAGAGACAGTTAAGTCCTACACATGTATGGGCAATCGCACTTGGTGCATTGGTAATGATCATTATTGCGTTTAGTTATGCGTATATGGTGCCAAAGTATCCAAAGACCGGCGGCGAATTTACTTTTACCAAGATGTGCTTTGGCAGAAATACGGCGTATGTTTGTGGATGGTTTCTGGTAGGGGCTTATTTGACCAATGTTCCAATGAATTCGACTGCAATTGGTCTAATTGTCGATGGCTTAGATGGATCAGCAGGTATTTTAAAATGGGGGTTACATTATCAGGTGGCCGGCTATGATGTCTGGCTTGGAGAAATGTTGCTTGCTATGGGAATATTGATTTTATTTGGAATATTGAATATTCTTGGCGTGAAGAAGGCGGGGATTGTACAGACGATTCTCGCAGCATTACTAGGAATTTCTGTTGTGACATTGACGATAGCAGCCTTAGTCAGCAGTAAGACATCATTTGCCAATATGGCTCCATGGTGGGGATTTCATAAGTCTGATGCTATTGCTGCATGGACGAATGGAACTTATACGTCGATAGACGAGTTCGCTAACAGTGGAACAGTTGGAGCAGTATCAGCTGTGTTGGCGACTTTTGCCATTGCGCCTTGGGCATATGTAGGATTTGATACCATACCGCAGGCAGCAGAAGAGTTTAAATTTTCTTACAAAAAAGTGAGTGGCATTATGATCGTTGCGATTATATTTGGCTGCTTTGTCTATACAGCAAATAATACAATTACTGCAGCAGCATTGGAAAATTGGTCGGATTTGATCGTTGAGTCTGCATCAGCACCGTGGTTATTGCTGATAGCTGCCGAATGTCTGCTTGGTACACCGGGAAAGATTTTGGTTGGAGTAGCGGTGTCAAGCGCTGCATTATCATATCCTTGTCCGGACCAATTTTAGGAAGAGAAGCATTGGGATGGTTTTCTTAAAAACAATGGCAACCATAGGTGTTGTATTTTATGTAAAGCAGATGAAAAAGTGAGTTAACAACTATTATGTATCATTAAGATAAAAAGTTTAAAGAAAATGTTTGCTCCTGCATAGCATTGTTGAAAGTGGTCGTATAATAATTATTATACGACCACTTTTACATTTACAGTTAGCAAAATTACTGTTATTCTTTATTTAAAAGAAACAGAAAGGGGACAGGAAGACATGGGTAGATTCGTAAACCCGGATAATAGTGCATTTCAGGTTGCGTTGAATTCTAAGATATATGTGGATAAGACTGGTTTGATTGAGTACACGAACAGTGTTCTCGATACGACAGATGCTTATATTTGTAATAGCAGACCACGCAGATTCGGAAAGTCGTATGCAGCAAATATGTTGGCAGCATATTACAGTAAGGGTGCGGATTCTGAGAAGATGTTTTCTGGATTGCAAATTAGTAAGGAAGCAGATTTCAGGGAGCATCTCAATAAGTATGATGTGATTCATATTGATATCCAGTGGTTCTTGGCGAATTGTGAGGACGTTGATAATGTTGTAACGCTTATTACAGATTCAGTTTTGAGCGAATTATGGGAAATATATCCAGATATTTTTACATGGGAAGTATCGCGTTTACCGGATGCACTTTCCATTGTAAGAGAAAAAACCGGACAAAAGTTTATTATCATTATTGATGAATGGGATGTTCTGATTCGAGACGCGGCAACAAATGGAAAGGTTCAGGAGGCGTATATCAATTTCCTGAGGGGAATGTTTAAAGGAACTGAACCAACTAAATACATTCAGCTTGCTTATCTTACAGGTATTCTTCCTGTAAAAAAAGAAAAAACACAGTCTGCATTGAATAATTTTGATGAGTTTACAATGTTGAGTGCGAGCAATCTGGCTCCTTATATTGGTTTTACGGAGGATGAAGTAGAGAAACTTTCGAAGGAATATCATCAGGATTTTGATAAAGTCAAACGCTGGTATGATGGTTATCTTTTGAAGGATTATCAGGTTTATAATCCGAGAGCGGTTGTAGGTGTGATGTTAAAAGGAGAATTTAAAAGTTATTGGTCCGAAACGGCATCTTATGAAGCAGTTACCCCTTTGATTAATATGAATTATGATGGTTTGAAAACAGCTATTATTGAAATGCTTTCTGGTGCAAATGTGAAGGTTGATACTGCAACTTTCAAAAATGACACTGTAAATATTCACAGCAAGGATGATGTGCTTACTTATATGATTCATCTGGGATATCTTGGCTATGATCAGTATACAAAAACAGCGTTTATTCCGAATGAAGAGATTCGGCAGGAACTTACAGCAGCAGTTGAAAGCCGGTCTTGGAATGAAATGTTGATGTTTCAGCGGGAGTCAGAAAGACTTCTGGATGCGACGTTAGATATGGATGGTGTGATGGTTGGAACCCAGATAGAGAAAATTCATAATGAGTATATTTCGGTTATTCAGTATCATAATGAAAATTCGTTGAGTGGTGTATTGGCAATAGCATATCTTAGTGCAATGCAATATTATTTCAAACCAATTCGGGAATTGCCGACAGGTCGTGGATTCGCCGATTTTGTTTATATACCAAAACCTGAATATAAAGCGGATTATCCTGCGTTAATTGTGGAGCTGAAATGGAATCAGAATGCACAGACTGCAATGCAGCAGATTAAAAATAAAAAGTATCCAACAGCCATTGAAAATTATACGGGGGATATTCTGCTTGTAGGAATCAGTTATGATAAAAATTGCAAAGAACATCAATGTTTGATTGAAAAGTATGAGAAAGAATCATAATATATGTAAAATGCTGATTGAAAATATCGTGATTATTGTTTTAAAAAGCTCGTATTGACAATTCTTAGAATTAAAGAATACAATGTATGAAGTCTTATATTTTGGGGAAAATATACTTAAAATTGTTAAATTGAAAGAATTATTAATAAAAAGTTGAAGTTTAACTGAAAACTCGCTATATTATAAGTATCCAATACAAAAAAGAGAAACGGGTGAAATACAATATGGCAGTATATGTTGTTGGTGATTTTTTGAGAGAAACCAGATTGAGAAAAGGGTATACACAGGAAGAGGTCAGCTACGGAATCTGTACACCTGCGTCTTTGTCGAGAATTGAAAATGGAGCACAAAAACCGGGACGACTTATTTTGGAGAAACTGTTTGAACGATTGGGTACGGAGAATAATTTGTTTAATTCTTTTGTGAGCAGGGAAGAGATGGAGTTGTATTCTGCTATACAAGAGCTGGTTAGAAATATAACGGATGATGATGTTGCGAAAATTGAAAAGCAGATAGAAGTGGTTGAAAAACTAGCGGTGAATACAACAGAATTGGAACATCAATGCTTGTATTTTGCAAAGGGAGAACTTGCTAGACAGAAAGATAAGGATGATAAAAAGGCGATGGAAATGTATATGAAAGCAATACATATAACATTGCCGGATTTTGATGGTAAAAGTCCGTTGAGAAATAATCTTTTGACTTTTGATGAGATTATGATTATTAATAGCATAGCAATTTTATATGCAAACAGGGAAAATGACATAATGAATGCAATTGAATTGGATATGTGGTTAAAGGTTCATATGGAAAATAAAATTATGGATGGAAAAATGAAAACAGCAAAATATCCTATGATTTTATATAATTTAAGTAATTGGTTTGGAAATAAAGAATTTCATGTGGAAGCATTAAAGATGGCAGAATTGGGAGTCGATTTTTGCATTCAATATGGCAATTTAGCGTTCTTTCCTATTTTAGTTGTAAATAAAGGCGTTGCATTAGCGGAGATAGGAAAAATTGAAGATGCAAGGAAGTGTTTGCACCAAGCAATTGCTATTTTTGAAGCTATGAAACAAGTAGATCATGTTCAGCCAGTAATTGATTGGTGCAAGATTCATTATAAAATGGATATTTAATAACCACCTGCTTTATCACCAAAGATATATTGGGCAACAACATAAGAGTTATCCACAACTCCTGTACTTCCAACAATAGAAGCGGCTGCAATAAGTGCACATAATGTGATAGCAAAAATTTTCTTTTTCATGGTTTTGTACCTCCAATTAATTTTGAGATTATGGTAAATTCCAGAAGGCAAAGAGACCATTCGATGTGACGTAAATTTAAATTTACGCGATATCGAATGGTCTTTTTGCATGAATGGGAATAAAATTAATTAATTTAACAGGTTGCTTTGGGGATTAGGGAAACTGTTAAAAGAGATTGAAGGAAATGAAAGGAAAATGTGAGTTATGGTAAGACCAGGATTACGTCGCAGCGAAATTGATTGGGAGAATGTAGACATTCATATCTCCAGAGAAGAAATGGAGAGAGAGCAGGAGCATGAAGCGGCAATACAGCAGGCAAAACAGTATCTGATCAAAAACTTTCCGAAGTTTTGTACAATAAATAATGGTTATTATGAGACAGAGACGTTTAATCATGATGCAGGGATGTATGAAGTAATGCATGTGGATCATATCGTGATTGGTGATCAGGCAATCTATGTGATCAAGACAGTGAAGTTTCCGGAGCATGTCGAATTATACGGAAGCTCAGACGCAAAAAACTGGTATTATGCAGAGAACACAGATAAACAGGAAACGCATAAGCACAAAGTGGACAATCCAGATAAGAGAAACCAGAGTTATTGTGAGTATATACAGATGTTGGCGGGAGAAGCTATCAGACGGGATGTGCCGGCGATTGCAATTGTCAATATTATTGGACTTACAGATGAGCAGATCCATTTGGATATAGAATCAGGGCATGAGGTTGTGACAATGGATAAACTGGCAGACAGGATCCGGTATTATGAGAGTACAATTGACAGTGATCGTGTGGCGTATGAACATAGCGATGATCTGATAAGAAAGTTCAAGGAAGAAGAGGTGTATGATAATATCATTCCACAGATACGGGATGTGGAGTTGAAATACAGAATATATTTAAAACTATCGGAATAGATTTCAGTAAGATTTTAAGCAAATCTTAAGAAGAAATCATCGTTTATAGGTTTACAAGTTTCCTTTTATTTGATAAAATTCTATTTTGGTATGTAAGAATAAAATAGGTGTCTTAATATTTTGAGATACGGTCACATTAGGAGGAAATGATGAGTTTTATTAACACGGTGTTTGGTATTCCACTTGGATATGTCATGTGGGGATGCTATCAGTTGGTGAAAAACTATGGTTTGTCAATCATTCTGTTTACATTGGTCAGCAAAATCGTCATGCTGCCGGTATCTATTATGGTACAGAAAAACAGTATTCGAATGATACAGATCCAGCCACAGATAAATGAGATTAAATATAAGCATGCAGGCGATAAAGACCGCATTGCGGATGAACAGATGGAGTTGTTCAAGAAGGCACACTATAGTCCAATGCTTGGTATGGTGCCAATGTTATTACAGATTCCATTGGTTCTTGGTCTGATTAATGTCATTTATAATCCAATGCAGCATTTGATGCATATCAAGACATCTGTCTGTGATCAGATCGTGGCAGCTACCTGTTCTCTGATGGGGGTAGATCAATTGGGGAGCGGCGCACAGCTTCAGGCAATGGCAGCATTGCAGAATCCGGATAACTTAAGCTTTTTCCAGAATGCATTGGCAGGGACCGGCATTGATATTGAGGCGATCGCAGCACAGGCAGCTACGATTAACACACATTTTCTTGGTCTGGATCTGTCTGTAGTGCCACACATTACTGTATTGGCATGGATTCTTCTTATTCCGCTGTTCAGCTGTCTTTCTACTGTTTTACTTTGTGCATGCCAGAATCAGGCGAACGTGTTGCAGAAAGAGCAGGGTGCTTTGGGACAATGGGGAGTAACAGTTTTTACAGTTGCATTCTCAACATATTTTACATTCCTGGTTCCGGGTGGAGTTGGTTTATATTGGATTTTCAGTAACTTGTTCTCCACAGCGTTGATTTACATTTTAAATGCAGTTTATAACCCGAAAAAATATATTGATTACGAGGCGTTGGAGGAAAGTAAACGTCTGCTTGCAGAACAGAAAGCGGTAGAGGATGCCTATAAGAAAAAGATGGCTCCTTATAAGGCTAAGGAAAAAGAGGACTATAAGAGGTTTTTTGCCAAAGACAATGAAAATAAACGGTTAATGTTTTATTCTGAATCCTCAGGATTTTATAAATATTATCGTGGAATGATCGAAGAGTTATTGGAAAACTCGGATATTGTGATCCATTATGTTACAAGTGATCCGGAAGATCAGGTTTTCCAGATCAGGCATGAGAGGTTTAAAGCATATTATATCGGAGAGATCAAACTGATCACTCTGATGATGAAACTGGATTGTGATATTGTTGTTATGACAATGCCTGATCTTGAAACTTATCATATCAAGAGAAGTTATGTGAGAAAGGACATGGAGTATATTCATGTGCCACATAGTATTGACAGTATGAATATGACGTATCGAAAGGGAAGTATCGATCATTTTGACACTATTTTCTGCGTAGGTCCACATCATAAAGATGAGGTCGAGAAGATGGAAGAAACCTATGATCTTCCGCATAAAGTATTGTTAAACTGGGGTTACTGCCTGCTCGATGATATGCGAAAAGATTATGAGTCAAAAGAAAAAGTGATCAATGAACAGAAAACGATCCTGATCGCTCCGTCATGGCAGGAAGATAATATTGTGGATTCCTGTCTCGAGGATATTTTACAGAAATTGCGGGCTACAGGATATAAGGTGATCGTGCGTCCGCATCCACAGCATGTAAGACATATGCCAGAGAAGATGCAATTATTAAAAGATAAGTTTGCAGAAGATAAGAATATTGAGATTCAGACAGACTTTTCTTCAAATGACACAGTATTTAATGCAGATCTGATCATTACAGACTGGAGTGGTATTGCATATGAATATGCTTTCACAACATTGAGACCGGTATTGTATATTAACACGCCGATGAAGATTATGAATCCGGAATATGAGAAAATTGGGGTTGTGCCAATTAACATTTTCATGAGAGACAGTATTGGATGCAGTTTGAATTTAGATCAGTTAGACCGGGTGGCAGAGGAAGCAACACGTCTGATTGAGCAGAGAGAGCTTTATCATGATAAAATTGATGCATTCGTAAAGCAGTATGTATATCATTTGGGAACCAGCGCAAAAGTTGGAGCCAATTATATAAAATTACGTTTAAAACAAATTCATTCAGAAGATTAAAGGAGAAAAGATTGATGAAAAATTTAATGAAACAGATTACAAAGAACGGAAGAATTTTTTGGGTGACTTATTTTACTTTCTTTCTTATTTTGGCAATGCCAACGCATGCATGGGCATATGTTGATCCGGCAACCTTAACTTATGTAGTTCAGATCATTGCAGGTGTTTTTATTGCGGGTGGTGTTGCAGTTGGTGTATACTGGAGAAAAATCAAGAAGCTTTTCTCTAAGGACAAAACATCTGTTAAGAAGCATGAGTCAACAGAGCAGGAAAGAAATGCAGCAGCAGCAGCGGCTGAGGAATTTAACGAAGACAAATAGGAATCGTATCATTCAGAGAGAGGAATACAAATGAATATCAAGAGGAATATTTTATTGAATCCGGGACCGTCAACAACAACGGACACGGTAAAAATGGCACAGGTTGTGCCTGATATCTGCCCAAGGGAAGATGAATTTGCTGAAATGATGAGACAGATGAGGAAAGACCTTGTGAAGATCGTACACGGAGATCCTCAGAAGTATACTTCAGTTCTGTTTTGTGGTTCCGGCACATTGAATCTGGATGTATGTGTAAATTCACTTCTTCCAGAAGGAAAGAAGATTCTTGTTGTAAATAATGGCGCATATAGCAGCAGAGCAGTTGAAATCTGCGAATATTACGGATTAGATCATATCAATCTGCAGTTTCCAATCGATGAACAACCGGATCTTAAAGTGGTTGAGAAAACGATGAAGGAAAATCCGGATATTGCTGTGGTATATACAACACATAATGAAACCGGTACGGGTGTGGGAAATCCGATTCGTGAGATAGGAGCAATTGCGCATGTACACGATGCGATTTTTATTGTTGATACGACTTCGACATATGCAATGGTTCCAATCGATATTGAAAAGGACAATATCGATTTTTGTATGGCATCTGCACAAAAGGGATTGATGTCTATGACAGGATTATCTTTTGTAGTTGGTAACGAAGAAATCATAAAGAAATCCAAGGATTATCCAAAACGTTCCTATTATTGTAATTTATATCTACAGTATGAATATTTTGAAAAAACGGGTCAGATGCATTTTACACCACCGGTTCAGACGGTATATGCTACCCAACAGGCATTAAAAGAGTATTTTGCTGAGGGAGAAGAGGCAAAGTGGGCACGTCATTCCAGAGTGATGAAAGCCATTCATGAGGGACTGAAAGAACTTGGATTTAAAGAACTGATACGTCCTGAAATTCAAATTGGTCTGGTTGCGTCGGCAGTATATCCTGATGATCCGAATTGGAGCTTCCAAAAAGTTCATGACTATTGCTATGAGCGTGGATTTACGATTTATCCGGGAAAAGTGACAACTACTGATACATTTCGATTGTGTGCGTTAGGAGCCATCGATGTGGAAGATATTGAAGAGTTTTTTAAAGTGTTAAGGGAAGCGCTTATAGAAAATAATATTCGAGTTCCGGTACAATACAGATAGTGAAAGGATACAATATGAAAACAGTATATATGTGTTTTGCTACAGACGTGATCCATGAAGGACATATGAATGTAGTTAAAAAAGCAAAAGAATACGGGAAAGTCGTAGCAGGTGTATTATGTGATGCAGAGATGGTCCGTTATAACCGTTTTCCGACAGTAAGTTTTGAGGAACGTATGGCAATGGTGAGAAATATTCCGGAAATTGATGAAGTGATTGTACAGGATAGGATTATGTATGATAATGTCATCAAAGAATTAAAACCGGATTATGTCATTCATGGTGATAATTGGTGCGATGGACCGGAAAAGACGATTCGTGAAAATGTAATTGCTTTGTTGAAAGAATATGGTGGAGAGTTAATAGAGGTTCCATATACATATAATGAAAAAGTAAAGAAAATTGATGATCAGTTTAAGGAAAAACTGGCAATGCCGGAATACCGCAGGAAAAGATTAAGACAGTTGATAAAAACAGTACCAATTGTTAAAACAATAGAAGTTCATTCTGGATTAACAGGTCTTATTGCAGAAAAGACGGTAGTGGAACATGATGGAGGTTTAGACCAGTTTGATGCAATGTGGATTTCCAGTCTTTGTGATTCTACTGCAAAGGGAAAACCAGACATTGAGCTTGTTGATATGTCTTCACGTCTGAGAACAATCGATGATGTTTTAGATGTTACCACGAAACCAATCATTTTGGATGGAGATACAGGTGGATTGATCGAACATTTTGTTTATAATGTTCGGACATTAGAACGTATGGGCGTTTCGGCAGTTATTATTGAAGACAAAACAGGCTTGAAAAAGAATTCCCTGTTTGGCACGGAAGTAGAGCAGACACAGGATTCTATCGAAAATTTCTGCGCAAAAATCAGAGCTGGTAAAAATGTTCTTCGTACAGAAGAATTTATGATCATAGCCAGAATTGAAAGCCTGATTTTAGAGCGTGGCATGGAGGATGCGTTAACCAGAGCTTTTGCATATGTGGAAGCAGGTGCTGATGGCATTATGATCCACAGCAGAAAGAAAACAGCTGATGAGATAATTGAATTTTGTGACAAGTTTCGGGCAAAATATTCTGATATACCGATTGTTGTTGTTCCAACATCTTATAATTATATTACGGAGGCAGAACTGGCGGCTCATGGTGTAAATATTGTTATTTATGCAAACCAGTTAACCAGAAGTGCATTTCCGGCAATGGAAAATACAGCAAAAGAAATTTTGAAAAATCATAGGGCTCTGGAAGTGGATTCAAAACTTATGCCATTTAAAGATATTATTACATTGATAGATGAATTGTAATTTAAAAATGGATTACGAATATTGATGTAGTGGTATAATAACTTTTGATGAGGATAAAAGAGATGAGAGTAGAAACATTATTCGATATATTAGATTCTGATTTTTATACGGGAGTTCCGGATTCACAATTACAGGCATTATGCAATTTTCTGATCGATAAGTACGGAATTTCTGAACATCATGTGATAGCAGCCAATGAAGGAAATTGTACTGCACTTGCAGCTGGACATTATCTTGCAACGGGAAATGTACCTGTTGTATATATGCAGAACAGCGGTATTGGAAATATCATTAATCCGGTTGCATCTTTATTGAATGATAAGGTTTATGCAATCCCTTGTATTTTTGTGGTTGGCTGGCGGGGAGAGCCTGGTATTCATGATGAGCCACAGCATATCTATCAGGGTGAAGTAACCCTGAAACTTTTGGAAGATATGGATATTGCGACTTTTGTAATAGGAAAAGAGACAACGGAAGCCGAATTATATGCAAAGATGAAGGAATTCCGTAATGTTCTTACAAATGGAAAGAGCGTTGCTTTTGTAGTGAGAAAAGGTGCTTTGGAATATGGTAATAAAGTCGTTTATTCCAACGAATATCAAATGAAACGAGAGGAAGTTCTTGAACATATCGTTGCTGTAACTGAAAATGACCCGATTGTCAGTACAACAGGAAAAGCAAGCAGGGAATTGTTTGAAATCCGTGAAAGAAATGGACAGGGACATGAATGTGATTTTCTTACGGTCGGTTCTATGGGACATAGCAGCTCAATTGCACTTGGTATCGCTATGAGCAAAAAGAATGAAAAAATATGGTGTGTAGACGGAGATGGTGCATGTCTGATGCATATGGGTTCTATGGCAGTATTGGCAAGCAGAAAACCGGATAATATGGTACACATTGTGTTGAATAATACAGCACATGAGACTGTAGGCGGAATGCCGACTGTTGCAGGAAACATAGATCTTGTCACAATTGCAGAAGGCTGTGGATATCCTTATGCTGTATGTGTTGATAATTTCGCTGATTTAGATAAGGAATTAAAAGCAGCGAAAGAAGCAAAGAGTCTCCGGTTTATCGAGGTGAAATGTGCACTTGGTTCCCGTGCAGACCTTGGCAGACCGACTACGACTGCGATTGAGAATAAAGAAAGATTCATGGAGAGATTGAATTGAAATCATATATCGTAAAACAGAAGGACCTGAATAGTCGTATGCTATCCAGGTCCGGTGGCATTTTTGCAGCAATATCTGACCAGGTGTTAGCACAGGGGGGTGTGATTTACGGCGCAGGAATGGACAAAAATTTTAATGTTGTACACAAACGCGCTGTAAATGCGACAGAGAGAGACGAACTTAGAGGATCAAAGTATGTGCAGAGTGACATGCACAATGCATATCGGCTTGCCTGTGAAGATTTGAAGGCCGGCAGGTTGGTTCTGTTTACTGGAACTCCATGTCAGGTGGATGGGATAAAGGCTTTGTGTCCAAAAGGTTGTGAGGAACATCTCGTTTGTATGGATATCGTGTGTCATGGTGTTCCGAGTCCAAGAGTCTGGAATGATTATAAGGCGTATGTGGAACGAAAATATCATGGAAAAATAGAAAAAATAGATTTTCGTAATAAAGAACGCTTCGGATGGTCTGATCATTGGGAAACAGTTACAATTAATGGAAAAGAACATGACAGTCAGGTTTATATGAAGATGTTTTATGAACACACTTTTTTACGTGAGGCATGCTATGTATGCCCATATAAGAACCTGCAGCGTATATCTGATATTTCAATAGCTGATGCATGGGGAGTAGAGACTGCTAACCCGGAATTCGATGATAATAGGGGAGTTTCACTTGTTCTTATTAATACACAAAAAGGAGAAAAATGGTTTTTGGATTCCTTACAGGGATGTGATTATAAGGAGTGCGATTTAGAAAAGTATATACAGGAACCACTTAAAAGACCATTTAAAAAACCAGATAATACAGAAAATGTATGGAAAGAATATAACGAGGTTTCATTTGGAAAATTTGTAAAAAATCATTATAAAGAACCGTTTTTGTCAGTTGTCAAAAGAAGTTTGAAAAGAAAAATAAAGGATATGATACCGAAAGAATTTTGGAATCGGCTCAGAAGGTGGAGGTAATATATGGAAGAAAAAAGGCTGCCGGATCTATGCACAAAAAAGGATACCTGCTGTGGCTGTAGTGCATGTGTCACGATATGTCCGGTGTGTGCAATTTCGATGTGTCCGGATGAAAAGGGTTTTTTATATCCACTGGTAAATTCTGGTAAATGCATAAGATGCTATAAATGCGAACAAATTTGTCCGTTTAAAAAAAGATAATTTTTAATATATTCTTAAGTAGCTTTTCCATTCATAAATCATGTGCTACAATATTGTCAGATTAACTATATATAGGGTAGTTATGAAAATATTAAGATATGAGAGGTATTTACAATTGAAGAAAAGAGCACTTTTACTAGGAATGATGCTGACGCTTGCAGTAACTTCGGTAGGATGTGGTAAGAAAGAGGCAGATGCTAATATCACAGAACCGATTTATGAAGAATCCAGCGAAGAGGCAGTCGTTGGGGATGTTGTAGACAATGAGGAGGAAGAAGATCTTCCGGATGGTAAAGTCCGTAATGAGCTGACAGGGGAATTAATTGATGAGTCACTTGCAAATCAAAGACCGATTGCTGTTATGGTAGATAATGAATCAATTGCATTACCGCACTATGGTCTGACACAGGCAGATGTTGTTTATGAGATGATGAACAGTACTGAGAATGGCCGTATTACAAGATTCATGGCTTTAGTGAAAGACTGGGAGACATTAGAGCAGTTTGGAAGTATTCGCAGCGCAAGGGTAACAAACTGCATTCTGGCAGCAGAATGGAATGCTGTATTATGTCATGATGGTGGACCATTCTATATTGACGAATATATTGCACTTCCAAGTGTGGATGATTTTAATGGCGGATTTTCCCGTGTCAATAATGGAAAATCCAGAGAATATACAGAGTACATTGTTTCAGGTGATCTGGACAAAAAATTTGCAAGCACAGGTGCAAGCAAAGAGTATAATAAATATTATACAGAAAATCACTTTAAATTCGCCAAAGAAGACACTGATATTGCGGATGGAACATCTGCAGTTACAGTAGATATTCCATTTCCTCATAATGGCTCTTATTTGACATATGACGAGTCGGAGAAAGTGTATAAGTACTTTGAGTACAAGAAAGAGCATGTGGATCCACAGAATGGCAATGCTCAATTGAGTTTTAAAAATGTGATTTTACAGTGTACACCATTTGAATTACATAGCTGGGGTGACGGTGTATATGATCCAAATGGTTACATGTACTATAAAATCGAGAATAATAAGGGAACAGGTTATTATATTACAAATGGTAAAGCAGAAGAGATTACATGGTCAAAAGGCGGATTGACAGATAACACAAAATATTATGATGCATCCGGCAATGAAATTAAGATTAATATTGGTAAAACATACATTGCATTAGTTCCGGATGATGCATGGGGAGATCTTGTAGTAGAGTAGAATACTTTAACAGATAGGATTTATCCAGAGAAAACACAAGATAAGATAGTGTTTTCTCTGGATTTTTTGTATAATGAAGTGATGGTAGAACACACGATAGTGCTTATAATGAAAATATGAGGAATTATTTATTATGAAAATAAATGCTTCAACGCTGCTTTATGGAATTCGTTATATTAGAAAGTTTGGATTACATACCCTATGGATTAGAATCGCAGAAAAGAAACAGAAAGATAAATTTGATTATCAAAAAAATTTTTCTAAAATGCAAGCCTCGAACGAAGAGTTGGATAAGCAGCGTAATGAGGTTCACGGATGGGACAGACAGGTAAAAATTAGTATCGTAACACCGCTTTATAATACGCCTGAAATATTTTTGAGAGAATTGATAGAATCAGTTTCTGACTCATCATATGAAAACTGGCAATTGTGTCTTGCGGATGCAACGGAAGCTGAAAATGGGCTGACAAGCGAAAATAAGCTGGGAGATATTGTCAGAGAATATCAGAAAAAAGATGAAAAAATAACAGGGGAAGGTTCACGTATCTGTTATAAGAAATTAACTCAAAATTATGGTATTGCAGAAAATACGAACCAGGCGATTGAAATGGCAGAAGGAGAGTATATTGCTTTTTTGGATCATGATGACGTGCTGACACCGGATGCATTGTATGAGATGGCATTAGCAGCAGGAAAGGCTGAAAAGTCAGGCAAAAAAGTGGCGATGTTTTATTCAGATGAAGATAAGGTAAATGAGAATAGAACAGCATTTTTGGAGCCGAATTTCAAACCGGATTTTAATCCGGATCTGTTATGTGCAAATAATTATATCACACATTTTCTGATGATCAGCAGAAAACTGCTGGACCGGGTAGGAAAGATAAGCAAAGAGTACGATGGGGCACAGGATTATGATTTTATTTTACGATGTGCGGAACAGGCGGATGATGTCATTCATGTACCGAAGGTTTTGTACCATTGGAGAGTGCATGATCGTTCAACAGCTGGCGGCAGTGGGAGCAAGGATTATGCAATTGATGCGGGTAAGCGCGCGATCGAGGCACATTTACAGAGAATGGGTGAACGTGGAAAAGTCACTGTTATGCCATATTTTGGGTTTTACAGAGTCGAATATGAAGAATGCATGAAGAAAAAGCGAGAGGAATGTGTATTGTTTATTGATCAAGCTATAACACCTTTGAATTCAGACTGGCAGGAGATTTTATATGCAGATTGCAGTCGTAAGGGGATTGGTGTTGTAGGAGGAAAGATTTATGACAGACATCATCACGTTTTTGAGGCGGCTTTTTTTGAAAAGAAAGATGCAGCCGGAAAAAGATTTTTGGATAATGTGTATCGTGGTTTAAAAGAAGGCTATGGTGGTTATATGCACAGGGCCAATATTCAAATGGACTGCGATGGAGTATCTGCAAAATGTATGCTCGTAAAGAAAACAGTGTTGGATAAAATCGAAGATTACGAGAGCTTGACAAATCAACCAGAATTTGCAGAATTGGTTTGTTCAACAGCAAAGAAAATGGGGTATCGGGTTATGTATGATCCAGAGGTAAAAATGATTTTTAAATCATGAGAAATTGTGTATAATAGAATGGATACATGCAAATTGTGTCGTCATTTGTCGTGTAAAATAAGTGTGAAGCTGTTTTTTGTTGTGCTATAATGAATTTATTGTAGAATAAAAAGAGGATAAGTGCTTATGATGAGGGTATATATATGTCCGGACTGTGGCTGGATGCGCATGGTCTCAAGGCGTAAAAACGTGGAATGCTATAAGTGTGGTGTGCAGGATATGACTTTGGCAAAAGTAGATTTTGCTACATATGTATCCTGGTCTGAGAAGGAACGGCAGGAATATTCGGCAGCATGGATGTACATACATAGCAAAGGAAAAACAAAAAGGAATTAGGAATTATTCATGCAGGAAGTCACAATTGTAATCCCGAATTATAATGGAAAAAATTTGTTGGAAAATTGTCTGAGAACTTTAGAAAATCAATCATACAAAGATTTTAAGGTGCTGGTGGTTGATAATGGATCTACAGATGGAAGTGTTGACATTGATTCAGGAACTTTAGATATAGAATGGATTGTTTTGAAGGAGAATCTTGGATTTTGCGGAGCGGTAAATCTGGGTATTCAAAGGACAAGAACACCATATCTCATTTTGCTTAATAATGATACAGAAACAGAACAATATTTTGTGGAAGAATTGCTGAGAGGAATAAAATGGTCAGAGCACATTTTTTCCTGTGGAGCCCAGATGATAGATTATAGGAAGCATGAAGTGTTAGACAATGCAGGAGATCTCTATACAGCCATGGGATGGGCAGTTGCCAGAGGAAAAGGAAGATTATGCAAAGATTATGAAAAGGTGACAAGAGTATTTTCCTGTTGTGCAGGGGCTGCAATTTATCGTATGGATATGATACGGAAGATTGGCGGACTTGACGAGAAACATTTTGCTTATCTGGAAGATGTGGATCTGGGATATCGTGCAAGGATTGCCGGATTTGAAAATTGGTATATTCCACAAGCTAAGGTTTATCATGTTGGAAGTGCAACAACTGGTACACGCTATAATAAGAAAAAAGTATTTCTGGCTGCAAGAAATACTGTTTTTGTGTTGTATAAGAATATGCCAGTCTTGCAGCTGATTTTAAATATGCCATTTATAGTTGTCGGAGTTCTGGCAAAAATGCTTTTTTTCACCGGAAAGGGATTTGCAGGTGAATATTGCAGAGGGATTTTCGAGGGGATTTGTGAGAGCAGAAAATGTCGGAAGGTAAAATTTCGTATGAGGAATTTACTGAATTATTTTAAGATTCAATTGGAGTTATGGCTGAATATTGTGCGCATAATGTAAAAGAACGGTATTGTTTTTGATTACAATATAAAGAAATAATTAAGATTTTGAGACGCTTGTTTTAAGAAAATAGAGTTGTGATTTCATGGAAATTATTGTATTATTGAATCTATGATAACAAAAAAATAAAGGATAGCATTATGATAAAAGATAATCAGCAGCACTTTAACAGATTGCATGTCGTTTTAGATGCATTGGTTGTCATCTTTTCTTATGTACTTGCCTGGTGGTTAAAGCTTTCAGGCATTTTCGCAAATGAGCAGGTCGGTGTTCTTTCATTAGAGTTTTATATGAAAGCACTCATATTGATCGTTCCACTTTATTTGCTATTATATTACGCGTTCAATTTGTATACGTCAAAGAGAGTACAGGGAAGGCGTCTGGAACTTTCCAATATTGTTATGGCAAATACGGTTGGTATATTAATTGTGTTTGCTGGATTTTTCCTTGTATTGTCTTATTCCGAAGAAGCAAAGAACTTTTCACGTTCAATGTTTGCTTATTTCTATGTATTGAACATTGTTCTTGAAGAAATCGAGCGGCTTGTAGTTCGTGGCTTTTTGCGCAGCATAAGAAGAAAAGGATATAATCAGAAGCATATTTTGCTTGTGGGATATTCAAAGGCGGCAGAACAATATATTGACAGAATCAAGCAAAATCCTCAGTGGGGTTATAGTATTCGGGGAATTTTGGATGACAATATTGCGCGTGGAACAATTTATAAAGGTGTGAAAGTAATAGGAAGCATTGATAACCTTACTTTTATTTTACCGGAAAATAAATTAGATGAGATAGCAATTACGCTTGGTTTGGAAGAATATTATAAGTTGGAAAAGATTGTCGCGCAATGTGAAAAATCGGGAGTGCATACAAAGTTTATTCCAGATTATGGAAATATTATTCCGACAAGACCATATACAGAGGATTTGCTGGGACTTCCGGTGATTAATATTCGTTATGTGCCGTTATCAAATACATTTAATGCAATGATTAAGCGGTTGACAGATATTGTTGGATCTTTGATCTGTATTGTGATTTTTTCACCAGTCATGCTTATCTCTGCGATTCTTGTAAAGACTACTTCGTCTGGACCATTGATTTTTAAGCAGGAACGGGTAGGACTTCATAATGAAAAATTTATGATGTATAAGTTCCGTACCATGTATGTTCAGTCAGAAGAAGAAGAAAAAAAGGGATGGACACAGAAAAACGATCCGCGGGTGACAAAGGTAGGAGCCTTTTTGCGTAAGACAAGCCTTGATGAGTTCCCACAGCTTTTTAATGTATTAAAAGGGGATATGAGTCTTGTGGGACCAAGACCGGAGAGACCACAGTATGTAGAAAAGTTCAGGGAAGAGATTCCGAGATATATGATCAAGCATCAGGTACGTCCGGGAATGACCGGATGGGCTCAGGTGAATGGATACCGTGGAGATACATCGATTCGAAAGAGAATTGAACATGATTTATATTATATTGAGAACTGGACATTAGGGTTAGATATGAAGATTCTGTTTCTGACAGTTTTCAAGGGATTTATCAATAAAAATGCGTATTAGGAGAAAATGATTCATGAGTAGTGAGACAAATAATCGTCAAGGCAGACATAAGCCGCTGACAAAGAAGCAGAAAGAGGCAATCAGAAGAAAGAAGAGACAGAGAAGGATTATCTTGTTGGTAATTGAAGTACTTGTAGTTTTGTTATTGGCTGGTGTCCTTTTCTTAGTCAGCAAATTAGGAAAGATTGAGCGTAGTGAGGTGCCTCTTGAGAACATTGAGGTAAATGAGGGCATTTCTGAAGAATCGCAGGAAATTATGAAGAATTATACCACGATTGCTTTATTTGGTCTGGACAACCGTTCTAATGGTAATTTGTCAAATGGGCGTAGTGACGTCATTATGATCGCAAATATTAATAATGACACCAAAGAAGTGAAGTTATGTTCTGTATTCCGTGATTCTTATCTGGATACAGGAGATGGAAGTTTCAAGAAATGTAATGCAGCTTATTCAAAAGGTGGTCCGGAAGCAGCGATTAATATGCTGAATAAGAACCTGGATTTATCGATTACCGATTATGTGACGGTAGATTTCAACGCGGTTGTTGAATGTGTTGATTTACTTGGTGGCATTACATTGGATGAAGTGACAGATGAAGAAGCAGTTCTCATGCAGGGATATATGGATGAGATCAATAAACTTACAAAACATAATTCCAAGTATCTGTCTGGCGGTGGAACAAACGTGCAGTTAGATGGTGTGCAGGCTTGTGCATATGCGCGAATCCGTTATACTGCAGGAGATGACTATAAGCGTGCAGAACGTCAGAGAACGGTTATTGCCGCTATGGTAGCAAAAGCGCAGAAGTCAGATCTTATGACCATTAATAAGTTGATCGATGCGGTATTTGGGGATATTCAGACAAGCTTTTCAAATGCAGATCTGGTTGCATTGGCAGCACAGGTATTTAATTACAAACTTGGTGAATCATCTGGATTCCCATTTAGTAAGAATTCAACAACGCTTGGATCAAAGGGAAGTGTTGTTGTACCGTGTACTCTGGAGTCTAATGTAATTGAGCTGCATCAGTTCCTGTTTGGTGATGAGGAATACACACCATCAGATACCGTTCTTGCGAACAGTAAGAAGATTATCAATGACACAGGTATGAATGAGGGAAATGGTTACAGATAAATGACAGTAGATATTATCATTCCAACTTATAAACCGGATGAAACATTATGTCTGCTCTTGCATAAATTGCAAGGGCAGACCTTTGTCGTTCATAGGGTAATTATTTTAAATACAGAAGAAGCGCTCTGGAAACAGGCAGTTGCAGCGTATCCAATCGAGCAGGTATTACAGGAACTGCCTTGCGAGCATGAAGTGATTCATATTGCAAAAAAAGATTTTGACCACGGTGGAACGAGGCAGTTTGGTGCAGAATATTCAGATGCGGATGTGATGATTTTTATGACTCAGGATGCAGTTCCGGCAGATGAGTTTCTGGTGGAGAAGCTGGTAGAGGCGTTGGAGACAGGCGGAGAATCAGAAAGTAAGCAGAAATCGGCTGGGAAAGAGCTTGGAAAGAGTGGAGACGGAACAATACAGATAGCCGTAGCTTATGCAAGACAGCTTCCTCAAAAGGACTGTCATATTGTTGAACAGTATACAAGGCAGTTTAATTATCCAGAGCAGAGCCGTATTAAGACAAAAGCGGACATCCCTGTATTTGGAATCAAAACTTTTTTCTGTTCGGATGTCTGTGCTGCATATCGAAAGGATTTATTTGAAGAACTTGGGGGATTTGAGTCCCCGGTTATTTTCAATGAGGATATGTTTTTTGCTGCAAATGCTATTTCGCATGGATATGGAGTTGCTTATGTGGCAGAGGCGAAAGTGTTCCATTCCCACAATTATACGATGCAACAGCAATTTCACCGGAATTTTGATCTAGCCGTTTCACAGAAACAGCACCCGGAAATCTTTGAACAGGTAAGTTCGGAGGCAGAGGGAATGAAGCTTGTGAAGAGCACGGTTGCCTATCTGTTTAAAATCAGAAAACCATGGCTTATTTTTCATTTTGGAATGCAGTGTGTCGGAAAGTATGCAGGCTTCTGGATGGGAAAACATTATGAGAAACTTAGTAGAAAACAGATTTTGAAGTATACCATGAGCCCGGGATACTGGAAATTAGTTGAGCGGGATAATGAATAAGGTGGAGAATTTCCGCAGGAGAGGATGCTCATATGAGTAAAACATTGTATATTGTAGTTCCGTGTTATAACGAGCAGGAAGTACTTCCGGAAACTTCAAAGAGACTGCTTGAAAAAATGGGACAGCTCGTATCAGAAAATAAAATAGCTAATAACAGCCGCATTATGTTTGTGAATGACGGTTCGAAAGATCAGACCTGGAGTATCATAAAGCAATTGTGTGATGAAAATGTTGTTTATGCAGGAGTGAATCTTTCCAGAAACAGAGGACATCAGAATGCTCTTTTAGCTGGTATGGCAACAGCGGTAAAGTATGCCGATATGATCATTACCATGGATGCAGATCTTCAGGATGATATTAATGCGGTCGATCGTATGATTGAAGCCTGTTATGCAGGAAATGACGTGGTCTATGGGGTTCGATCATCCAGAAAAAAAGATACCTGTTTTAAGCGGGGAACGGCGCATTTATTTTATAAACTGATGAGCTTTCTTGGGGCGGATATTGTCTATGACCATGCAGATTATCGGTTATTAAGTAAGCGTGCGGCAGAAAATTTACTGGAATTTGATGAGGTAAATTTATTTCTGCGTGGAATTGTGCCGATGGTTGGGTTTCAGAGCACGACGGTGGAATACGAACGTGGAGAACGTTTTGCGGGAGAAAGCAAATATCCACTTGGAAAGATGATCACGTTTGCATTTGAAGGAATCACCTCTTTATCGGTGAAACCGATCCGAATGATTACGATTGGTGGTTTATTGATTTGCCTTATTAGTCTGATTATGCTGATTAAATCATTTGTGGATTATTTTAATGGCAATGTTGTGCCGGGTTGGGCAAGTATTATGGTTTCTATCTGGGTGCTTGGTGGGTTGCAGATTTTTGCAATTGGTATTATTGGAGAATACATTGGCAAGACATATCTGGAGACGAAAAAGAGACCGAAGTATATTATTGAGTCGGTAATTTTGAAAGAAAACAATGCAGAGTAGACCAAAGTATCATGTATTATGGAGATTATAACTAGAAAATATGAACGTTTACAGTGAAAAAAATAAGAAAGTTCAGAATGCTTCAGTGTTGTTCTTTTGGGGATTAATGGCGGTTGTGATTTTTCTGATTTTGAATCAGATGGGATATTCTGACGGTGATGACACCTATTTCTACCATTATTCTACCACAATGGGATTTTTCGAATATTTATCGTGGCGGTATCAGACCTGGGTTGGAAGGATGGCGGCGGAAGCACTTGTCTATCTTACTTTTAATCTTGGACTTGGTTTCTGGCGGGTGGCAGATGCGATTATGCTGGTGCTGCTTCCGGCAGGAATCTTAAGATTAGGATGTAAAGCGGCAGGGTATACCGGTTATGCGGATTTTTTGAATAAGTGCGAAAATCGCAGTAACACAGGAGAAATCTTGAAACATTCTTCTACTGTTTATAGTAATATAGGAGAAATAGAAACAGTAGACTTGAAGAATTCACAACAAAAAAGCTGGTTGCAGAAAACATGGCTTGAAATCCGGTATCCGCTTCTTCTGGCAAGTGGCTATTTATTATTGAGTGTCATGACACTTGGCTATTCTGCTATCTGGGTAAATGGTTCGATTTTTTACACCTGGACATTCACGGCAGGCGTGTGGGCAATGATGCCGCTTGCAGATGCTGTTTTTGACACGGGTGCATTTTCGGGCAGACAGTTTATTTATACAATTCCGTGCAGTATCATTGCTGCGATGTCAATCGAACAGATGGGCGCGGTTTTGATCGCATTTGAAGTGCTCTCGATTTTAGGTATTCTGATGCAGAAAAAAAAGGTGCCGGTCATGATATGGATACAGCTTGTTGTGACTTTTATTGCATTTGTGCTGCTTTTTATGGCACCTGGAAATGAAATCAGAGTAGCATCTGAAATTACAACCTGGATGCCGGGGTATCCGGATTTGTCACTGGGAGCCCACTTATTTATGACAATCCAGTGGCTGCTGTCTTCTTTTGCAAATGAGAGCAAAGCTTTTTTTGTTGCAATCTGGGTGGCTGCAATTCTTTTACTGGGCAAAAAGGAAAATGGAAAATGCTATCAGATTCTTGCAGCAGTTTTTAGCGTAGTGGCTTTACTTCCTTATGCAGGTGTTCATTTTTTCTCTGAAATGGGAATCGGCTATATTGATATCGAACAGTGTCTAACGGAATTGCCAGCCTGGCAGAAAATGACGACGCAGAATAAAATTGCGTTTTTCTGGTGGATTGCAGCAGTGTTTTTTACACTGATTTTATTATGGAAAGTGACAGGTCATTCCATATTTATAAGTATGGTGTTCCTTGGCGGAATTGCCAGTGAGGCGGTATTGCATTTTTCACCGACAATTTACGCATCAGGTGCGCGTGTTTACTATCTGACAGATCTCATGTATCTGTTTATCATTTTGTGGCTGGTAATGCGTATGGAGGGTGAGCGGAAAAAGAATTTCTTTATTGCAGGAACGGTGGCGCTTGGCGTGATTAATTTTTTATCACAGTATTCTGTGATGTTATTGAAGTTGTAATATATGGAGAAAAAACATTTTTTCTTGATAATTTTATCACAATTCGAACACAATTTGACGCTAGACTAAGGTCATAAAGATAAAGGCAGCGGATATCAAAGAAGCTGCGGAGAAAGGGGCAAATTGTTATGGATAACAATTATTACAACAATAATAACAATAGTAATAACAACAGTAATCAGTCTTCTGATTCTTTCTACTCATATAACAGCCAGCAGAACAATGGAAATCAGAACAAAGCACAAAATGAGGCAGGATCTCAGGCAGGTGGATATGGTTCCACACAGAGTTCCATTTATGGAAGCAGCCAGAGCAACGGACAGGGTTCAGGTTACGGAAGTACCCAGAGCAACGGACAGGGTTCAGGTTACGGAAGTACCCAGAGCAATGGACAGAGTTCAGGTTACACAAACACACAGAATATGAACTATGGCTATGGCAGCACACAGCACAGCCAGCAGAATACCGGATATGGCAGTACTTCCCAGAATATGTATGGAAGGCAGACAAACAGCTATGGCGGCAATGCAGGTTATCAGAACCACAGCTATGGAGCCAATGGCAGTGCTTATGGAAACAATCCAAAACCGGAAAAGAAAAAGAAAGAGAGAAAACCGGGCGGATTTGGAAAACAACTTGCTAAATGTGCAGCACTTGCACTTGTGTTTGGACTGGTAGCCGGTGGTGTGATGACAGGTGTTAATTATGCATCCGGAAAAATCCTCGGAACTTCAAATTCAAGTAATGTGCAGGCTTCTCTGACAACAGGAGATGATTCAACTGTAAAACCAACAGCAGTATCTTCTTCCTATGTTGCTAATGATGTGTCAGATATTGTTGATGAGGTTATGCCTTCGATCGTAGCAATTACGAATGTAAGCCAGACAGAGTACCAGAGTTTCTGGGGACAGTCCAAGACATATGAGAGCACAAGTTGCGGATCAGGTATTATTGTAGGTCAGGATAATGATTATCTTTATGTTGCTACTAACAATCACGTTGTAGAAGGCGCCAACAGCCTTACCGTTACTCTTGCAAATGATGATACGGTCAGCGCAGAAATCAAAGGTACAGATCCTTCTACAGATCTTGCAGTTGTAAAAGTTGCATTAAGCAGTATTAAGGACGATACAATGAGCGCAATCAAGGTTGCCACATTAGGATCATCCGATGCATTAAAAGTTGGTGAATCCTGCATCGCAATCGGAAATGCTTTAGGTTATGGTCAGTCAGTAACGACTGGTGTGATCAGTGCATTGAATCGTGAAGTTTCTGTTTCAGATTCATCCAGCAGCACAAATTATACAGCAGAACTGATCCAGACAGATGCAGCAATCAACCCTGGTAACAGTGGTGGTGCATTACTGAACACGGCAGGTGAAGTGATCGGTATCAACTCTGTAAAATATTCCGATACATCCGTTGAAGGTATTGGATACGCAATTCCAATGGATACTGCAAAACCGATTATTGAAGAACTCATTACCAAGGAAAAAGTAGACGAGTCTAATAGTGCATATCTTGGCATTGCAGGTGTTGATGTCACAAGTGATGTTGCAAAAACATATAATATGCCAACAGGTGTTTATGTTGCACAGGTAACAGAAGGTTCAGCAGCAGAAAAGGCTGGTATTCAGAAAGGTGATATTATCACAAAATTTGACGGAAAAGATGTAACTTCTATGGAAGAACTTTCTTATAACATGCAGTATTATGCAGCAGGTACTACAGTGGATGTTGTAATTGCAAGATCTTCAAACGGACAGTATGAGGAGCAGACAATCTCAGTAACACTTGGAAAGAAGAATTAAACCGGAGATTAACTTATGAACTGCCGCCTGTGAGTAGTGTTACGGATTTCCTAAGGTTATGTTGTATTGCATGCCAACAAAGTATTTATAAACATAAAAAATAGAACTGTTTGTTTTCAGGAGCGCTTCCGCTTGTTGTCGCTGGCAGCGGTACTAAGAAAGCATCCATCGTGATTTCAAAATCCAATTGACATTGTCTTTTGAAATCGCAATGTCTGCTTTCTAAGGACCGGCCGCTCCCAAAATCCTGAAAACAAATCAGTTCTATTTTTTATTTGTCCAAGACTGTGCGGCATGCAATATCCAGGTTGTGAAAATCCGTCAATCCAGGTTACAAACGGCAGTAATCAAAGCTTAAACTCCGGGAGGTGTGCCCTTTATCATTGGCGAATCGCAAGGCATTGAGAATGACTGAATTTAGTCGACACCTCCTTTATAGGCACTCATCCCATAACCGTGAGTTCCATAACGTAAATGAAAGAAAAACGGTATAAACAAATATTATTTTCTTTGTGAGCTATGGAGATAAGACTCTTTAGAGGCTTATCGGAATGTCCAGCGAACAGAAACATAATATTTCGTTTATACCGTTTTTCTTTTTCATTACATATAAATTTGACTTGTGAGAGGACTCTTATATCTGCCCTTCAAGCTCTAGGAAAGCACCACAAAATCTGCGACACTACGTCCATTAACCTCCGGTTTACATATCCGATGCTAAGTGATATGATAAGGCACATGTAATTATTTGAAGTTTTGTCAGGAGGGAAAACAATAATGAAAGAATTTTTATACAAAATCGTAGAATGGATAGCAGAGATACATAGTTACCTGATGAGGATAAATGATAATTATGAATATCATTTTTCAGATAAAGAGTTGCATTTCATAGTGATAGGATTGCTCGGAATATTATTTATATTTATCGTGTATCCGGTATTTAAATGGCTGGCAAAACATAATCACGTTATGGTAATTGCATGGATATATGTATTTACATTGATTCTGGTTATTACCTTCGCAATTGAAATCGGACAAAAAGTAACCAACACAGGTGCAATGGAATTTGCAGACATAGTATTCGGTGTTGTAGGATTTATTGTGATGTTTTTTATATTTTCCGTTGTCAGAGAAATTTATCATTTGATTGGAAAATTAATAAAATATCTGCAGCCAAAAAATAAATAAAAAGGAAAATCGTACAAACAAATATGATTTCCTTTGTGAGCTTTGCGAACAGGAACATCATATTTCGTTTGTACAATTTTCCTTTATAATAAACCCTGATCTTGACTTGTGAACAAGACACTGATATCTGCCCTTCGAAAACCTACGAAGCAGCCATAAAATCTGTTTTAATGTTCCATTTTCCAGTAAGCTGCGCTATAAGGAGGCAGTTCACTGCCACCGCCGAAGTCATGTGGTTCGCCGGTAATCAGGTCTACAGCAGTTCCGCATCCTGCATCAAAATGTGCCATAAAAGGCTGATCATCTGCATTGATTGCTACGAGGACACGTTCAGAATCTGTTTTGCGTTCAAAAATACACTGACGGTTGGTTAGAAGAACCGAACGGAAATCACCGTAATTCAATGCGTCAGAATGTTTTTTTGCCTCTGCCAGTCTGGAAATAAAAGTTGTGAGATCATTCCATTCCGGTTTTTCGAAGCAGGCACGCAGCGCAGGATCCCCATCTTCTTTTTTTGCTTTTGCACCCCATTCACTGCCATAATAGACGCATGGGATACCCGGCATGCCGAAGGCAAGGGCATAGATCAAAGGCAGATGATTTTCATTTGACAAAATGCTTGCAACTCTGGTGACATCATGGTTATCGACGAAAGAAAACAGATGTTTTCCTTTGTATAAAGTCCAGTTATCCGGGCCAAACTGACGGAGCAGGGAGTGGTTGATCTCAAACATATTCATGCTGTTAAAACTGGAATACAATCCCTTGTAACACTCGTAGTTTGTGACAGAATGTAACATGGAATCATTCATCCACTGGTTATAATCACCGTGAAGTGTCTCTCCGACAAGGAAAAAATCCGGTTTTAATCCATCGCAGAAAGAGCGGAGCCGTCTGAGAAAATCGTGATCCAGACAGTATGCAACATCGAGCCGTAAGCCGTCAATGTCAAATTCCTCAACCCAGCCTTTGATGCAGGAAAAAATGTGCTGGATGACATCTTCATTTCGTAAATTCAGTTTTACAAGATCATAATTGCCTTCCCAGCCTTCATACCAGAGACCGTCATTGTAGTTTGAATTACCGTCAAAACTGATATGAAACCAGTCTTTGTATGGGGAATCCCATCGTTTCTCCAAAACGTCCTGAAATGCCCAGAAACCTCTTCCAACATGGTTGAATACACCATCTAAAACAACCTTGATACGTGCTTTGTGAAGGTTCTCACAGACAGATTGAAAGTCCTCATTCGTGCCGAGACGGGTATCAATTTTGGTGTAATCTCTGGTGTTATAGCCGTGCGTGTCAGATTCGAATACCGGTGAAAAATAAATGGCATTTGCCCCAAGTTTTTCAATATGAGGAATCCAGTCATTTACTTTTAAAATGCGATGTTCTAACACTCCGTCATTTTCAAAAGGTGCTCCACAGAATCCAAGTGGATAAATTTGATAAAATACGCTTTCATAAGCCCACATGCTAAAACCTCCAGTTTATTACAGATTTCATTATTTTTTGCTCATATCGCGCGATTTCTGTGAGCAGGCGCGCTGCGCAGAGATCACTGTGTTGCGGAATCCTCCGGCTTCGAGAGCGGCGACTGCCTCAATGGTTGTTCCGGCAGGGGAGCAGACAGCGTCTTTTAATTCGCCAGGGTGCTTTCCGGTTTCCAAAACCATTTTAGCGGAACCATAGACAGACTGTGCTGCAAATTTATACGCCTGTGCACGAGGCATTCCGTCTGCAACGGCTGCATCAGCCATAGCTTCGATGAACATGTAAACATAAGCAGGAGAAGAACCGGAAACCCCGATGACAGCATCCATGAGCGATTCACTGATGACTTCTGATTTGCCAAAAGAGTTGAAAAGAGCCTGTACTTCCTTTAATTCTTCTGGTGTAACATTCGAATTGACACACAAAGCACTCATTGCCTCGCCGACTAAAGCAGGAGTATTTGGCATAGCGCGTACCAGCTTGATCGGTCTGCCAAAAGTGTCCTCTATTGCAGCAATTGTTTTTCCAGCAGCAATGGATACAATGACACAGTCTGGTTTGACATGCGCGGAAATCTGCGGGATGACTTCATCAAATTTGTTTGGTTTTACAGCGAGAAATAAAATGTCACTGCGTTCGGCAACTGTTTCATTAGACAGGGTTGTCTCAATGGAATAGGTACCCTGTAATTTTTCTAAGGTTGCTGTGGAATGGGCACTCGCAATGATCTGACTGGTTGTTACAAGATCTGAATGTACGATACCGCCGATCATGGCACTACCCATATTCCCGGCACCAATAAAACCGATAATTTTGTCTATCATAAATCCTCCTTGTTTGCGAAGCAAATGCCTGCTATGCCTGCATAGCAAGCGCCCATGCAGGAACAATGCCCAGCAAGCTGTGCAGGATTTGTCCTCCTTGTTTTATGTCTTTTTCTTTCATCCTAGTTCATTTGCCCACAAAGGTCAACCTTTTACAGCATATCAATCCATAAAAGGGAGGAAAAAAGCTAATAAACGAGAAATATCAATATCACAATAGGACAAAACTTCTCGGAATGATTTTAAATTAATAACCTGCCAAAATTTCTTTTAAAGCAGCAATAAAGGCGTGATTCTGTTCTTCGGTGCCGACGCTGACACGGTTAAAACCAAATGCACTGATCATAATTTTTTGTTCTGCAAGGGCAGCACGGATTTCTTTTGGATCATGGTGTGTGTCGAAGTAGATGAAGTTTGCGCATGGTTTTGCAAGAGTGCAGCCTAATTTTGTCAGTTCATCCTCAAGATATTTGCGCCCTGCCGTGGTAAGAGCCTTGATTTTTTTGATGTATTCCTGATCTTTCAAGGCAGCCTGTGCGGCAGCAAGTGCATTGTAGCTGACATTCCATGCCTGACAGGCTTTCATTAGTTCGTCGATCAGCAATGGATCAGCAAAGGTGTAGCCGATGCGGAGACCGGCCATGCCATAAATTTTGGAGAAAGTACGCAGTACAAAGAGCGGTCTGTCGTAGCCTTCCTGAATCATTTTGATGAGGCTGTAGTGCGTAGGATCTTCCACGTATTCGAAATATGCTTCATCTACCACCGGAATGACATGATCCGGGAGTTTACGGATGAATTCTTCGACTTTTGCGGAGTTTACATAAGTTCCAATCGGGTTGTTTGGATTGCAGACGATCACCATTTTCGTTTTGTCTGTAATAGCTGCAAGCATTGCGTCGAGGTCATAACAGTAATCATCGGTCAGTGGGAGAACGACACGGACACCTCCGTTATCGCTGACCATATCAGGGAAAGCTTCATAAGTTGGAGCACAGTACACAACTTCGTCCCCATAATTGATAAATACTTCACCAAGCATATCAATGATCGCAGAGGAACCGGCACCGATACAGACATGATCTATGGTAAGACCATAGAGATCAGCCAGCTGTTTTTTGAGATCGACTGCATAGAAATCCTGATACATATAGCTGTTGAGGGAAGCATCCGTAACAGCTTTTTTTACTGCGTCAGACATACCGTATGGATTTTCATTATAATTCATTCGTGTTACATTCTTCGGGGTGGAAGTTTTCTGACGTGCACCACGGTTGCTCTTTGGTTTTGTTTTCATGCTGTCTCTTAATAAACATTCTACATTCATCTTCATAATCTCCTTGTCTTTTATATTTAGGCGTTTGCGAAACTCAATTTTACGTTATGAATATTACGAAAAGTTAACAAGATCAACGAAAACACGCTTCCGCTACGTGTCACTCGCAACGGTACTGCTCATTCTTCGCAGTACTTCGCAAATTCATTTATAATCTGCTTCGCAGATAGGAATTTGCTCACACTTGAATCACTTTCGCACGGTCTGTGCAGTAAATGCACAGACCTGATTGAAAAAAGTCGTTCCTGCCTTCTAAGAACCGGCGGTTCCCCAGTGTTTTCTTTTGCTCTTGTCAACTTTCCGTAATTCAATTCACATTTTCTAGGAGTTTCGCAATTGTCTATTATCTATATTATTTAAATCATCTTACAATTCAGTTGATAATGGAAACCGGATGCCCTTCTAAGTAGCACCGGAAATTATCAATTGCCATATCAATCGCGCGGATTCTGGATTCTCTTGTGAGCCATGCGATATGTCCGGTGATGACGGTATTTGGTGCAGTTAACAGTGGACTGCCGTGAACCGGTGGTTCATCTGTCAAAACATCAAGTCCTGCGGCTAGTACCTTTCCGGATGCAAGCGCATCCGCAAGTGCCTGTTCATCGATGAGGGCACCGCGCGCTGTATTGATTAAAATGACACCGTCTTTCATTCTGGCGATGGTGTTCTGATCGATCATGTGCTCGGTTGCCGGGGTATGCGGCGTGTGCAGGGAAATAAAATCGCTTCTGGCAAGCAGCTCATCTAACGATACCTGTTCAATGAAATCATATGCAGCACCTTCTTTTTTGTGGCGGCTGTATGCGAGCACATGCATGCCAAATCCCTGTGCCATTTTTGCAAACGCAAAGCCGATCGCACCAAGACCGATCACACCAATTGTTTTGTCATATAATTCAATTTGTCTGGTGACCGATTTACAGAATTCGTTGTGGTTTTCCGGTACAGACCAGTCGATCGTTTTGATCCGGGTGTCATGCGTGCCGATATGATGGCAGACATCCATTAATAAAGCGAAAGCGTATTCTGCGATCGTCTGTGAACCGTAGATGGTATTGGAAATGGAAATACCGCGTTTTCTGGTCATTTCCGTATCGAATTTTTCCCATCCGTGTCCTAAGGTGGCAACATATTTTAAATTCGGATGCTGGCTTAAGAATTCTTCATTCATATTGTCCGGACCGATCCACAGTCCGAATACAGCGTCCGCATTTCCGATATAAGTATGAAGTTGTTCTATATTGGGATAATGTGCAGGAACTTCAATGACAACCTCGTCAATACCGGGGAGCTGCTCCAGCCGTTTCCAGCGTTTTGTAAGTTCCTTTGGAGTGATATCTGTCTGAATAATTTCCTCCTGGATCACAACAATTTTCATTTGTCTGTCACCTCCATTTGTTTATGACTGCTAATATAAGTTCAAAAATGTTGATTTGTCAAGTGCAAATTTCTTGCAAATTAAGTAAAAAAATATAATTGTGAGACAGTTTCTTCTATAGTTAATGTATAAGCGTGTAATATGTGTTATCAGACGTAAAAATCACATTTTTTACGTTTTCCACAATAAAAGTATAGAAATCATGCGCATTTTGAAAAAAGTATACAAATCTATAAAAATTGGCTGGATTTTGTTGACAGGAAAACAAAAAGTGTGATAAAACAGGTTTAATTTAAAACAGCAGGCAATCAGGCAGCAAACTTGAACATAGCAAAGGCGCTAGGGAATCATCCTTAGCGCCTTTTCTGTACACAGATGCTGTTGTTTACAGAAAACAGAAGAACAATCTATTTCATTAGTTCATAGGAAATGGATGTTTCTTCGGAACAATAAGGAGGATTAGTTATGACGAATACACCTACCACATTTTTTGGCTGGATCATTTTTCTGATACAGCAGTATCACGGATACTATTTACAAGGGCTGCTTACCACATTGGAAACATCCCTCGCAGGTACAATCTGTGGATGCTTTTTAGGATTTCTGGTTGGAATCATCCAGGCAACGGACATCCGGGCGCAGGATAACATGATCAAAAAGATTTTACTTGGTATTCCATGGGTGATCGCAAAAATTTATGTCACGATTTTCCGTGGAACACCAATGATCGTTCAGGCAATGGTAATTTATTATGGATCATCTACAGTATTCGGAATTGACCTGAAACCATTCAATGCAGCGATTTTTATTATACTGTTAAATACAGGAGCTTATATGTCAGAGACAGTCCGCGGCGGTATTAATTCCATTGATGTCGGACAGATTGAAGGAGCAAAGGCACTTGGAATGGGATATGTTCCGATGATGATCTATATTATCCTTCCACAGACTTTTAAAATTATCGCACCGCAGATCGGAAATACTTTTGTTGCAAATATCAAAGATACTTCCGTATTAAATGTAATTGCAGTCACAGAACTTTTCTATATCACAAAAGTTGCAGCCGGAACATATTTCAGAATGTTTGAGGCATATACGATCACAGCATTGATTTACCTGATACTTACCTTATTATTTAACGGTTTGCTGAAGCTGATCGAAAAGTATATGGCAGGAAAAGAAAGTTACGAGGTTTTAAATCCGGCAGCCGCAAAATAAATCAGGGGATCAGATGGAAAGAAAAGAGGAACGTGTTATGGCAAGACAATCAATATTTAAGTTTAATGAGAGAGTGACGACTGAGGCAAAGGATGCAACGTATGAATTTCGTGGTCCGGTCATCAGTGTCAGGAATCTGGAAAAGAAATTCGGGGAACATGAAGTTTTAAAAGACATCAGTTTTGATCTGTTTGAGGGCGATGTGGTCTGTATCATCGGATCTTCCGGATCAGGAAAATCTACCTTATTAAGATGCATCAATCATTTGGAGACACCGACGAGCGGTCAGATATTATATCATGGCTATCCATTGACGAAGGATGCACAGACAATCAACCGTTTCCGTTCCCAGGCGGGAATGGTGTTCCAGCAGTTCAACCTGTTTAACAATATGACGGTTTTTGACAACTGCATGGCTGGTGTCCACAAGGTGAAAAAAAGAAGCAAGGAATATTCCACCGAGATCTGTATGAAATATCTGGAAAAAGTAGGAATGGCTCCTTATGTAAAAGCAAAACCACACCAGTTATCCGGTGGTATGAAACAGAGAGTGGCGATCGCCAGGGCACTTGCAATGGAACCGGAAGTATTGCTTTTTGATGAACCGACTTCCGCATTGGATCCGGAAATGGTCGGAGAAGTTTTATCGGTTATGAAACAGCTTGCCAATGAAGGACTTACGATGGTGATCGTAACACATGAGATGGCGTTTGCAAGAGATGTATCCACAAGAACCATTTTCATGGATAAAGGATATATTGTGGAGGATGCACCGCCACAGGAGTTATTTAATAACCCGAAGGAAGCGAGAACCAGAGAGTTTTTAAGCAGGTTTATGCAGGGTTAAGGTTCGTAAAAGGCAAATTGTATTTGTTTTTTAATCATAGAATGAGGAGGACAATATTATGAGAAGAAAATTAACAGCAGCACTTTTGACAGCAGCAATGGCAATTTCATTAACAGCCTGCGGCGGATCAGGTGACACAGCTTCGGCAGGGGCATCCACAGGAGAGACAGCAAGTGTGACAGAGGCGGGCGCAACAACAACCGCTTCCGGAAAAGAAGTTCTCCGGGTTGCAATGTCAGCAGATTATGCACCGTTTGACTGGCTGCAGGAGGATGATTCCAATGGAGCAGTGATGACATCGAATGGTTCCTATATGAATGGTTATGATGTTCTTGTCGCAAAATACATAGCAGAAAAACTGGATATGGATCTTGAAATCACACAGATTGACTGGGATGGTCTGATCCTTTCCATCCAGTCCGGAAAAGTTGACTGTGCGATCGCCGGAATGTCCATCACAGGCGAGAGATCCCAGTCGGTAGATTTCTCGGATCCGTATTACAATGCAAATATTGTTGCGGTTGTTGCGGCTGACGGACCTTATGCAGATGCAGTAAATGTTACAGATTTTGAGGGTGCAACACTTACCTCTACACTGAACACAGTATGGTATGATGTATTAGACCAGATCACGGATTATGCGACAAAGGATGCAGCGCTTGATACATTTGCATCTATGGTTGCAGCAGTCCATGCAGGAAAAATTGATGGATTTACCTGTGATATGCCTTCTGCAAAATCTATTTTAGTAAGCAATCCGGATTTAAAGATCATCGATTTTGAGGGCGGTACCGGATTTGAGGTCAGCAACGAAGAGACAGACCTTGGTATCCCTTGCCAGAAAGGAAACACAGAATTAGTAGATAAGATCAATGAAGTGCTCGCCGGACTCTCACAGGAGGACAGAGATGCCATGATGGATCAGGCAGTAGCTTCTCAGCCGGTAAGCAACTAATATGGAACAGACAGCAGTTGAAAAAAAATTTGGAAAATATGTCATGGCTTCCATGATCACCATGTTTCTCCAAAGTGCCTACTCTATGATTGACGGTTTATTTGTCAGCAATCTGATAGGTGACACGGCATTATCCGCAGTCAATGTTGCGTGGCCGATCATTGCAGTGGTAACTGCGATCGGCACCGGCGTTGGATGCGGCGGAGCCGTAATGATGTCAACCAAACAAGGAGAGGGAAAGAACGAAGAGTCGAACATTGTACGGGCAAATGTCATTCTTGCATTATTGGCATCGAGTATTGTGGTTACGATTCTTTTTCTTATTTTACTGACTCCTTTATTGAAATTAATGGGCGCAGAAGGAGAACTTTTAAGGCTGTCACAGATTTATGGAAGGGTAATGCTCACAGGCGGCGTGCTTCAGATCTTATCCTGTGGACTGACACCTCTTCTCAGGAATGACAACCGGGCGGTCAGTGCCATGATGATCATGGTGGGTGGTTTATTTGCTAACCTTGGTCTTGATTTTGTTTTTATGTATGTTTTTCATATGGGGATTGGCGGTGCAGCAGGCGCTTCACTGTGTGCGCAGTTGTTTACGACTGTGTGCTGCCTGATCATTCTTTGCACAAAGAAAACCGATCCAATCCATCTTTCACAGTTTATGATAAGGAAGGAATACTGGAAAAAAATTTTTAAGACAGCAGTTTCACCGTTTGGAATATCGCTGACCCCTTCTTTATTGATTTTATATCACAACGTTGCGTGTTTAAAATTTGGCGGCGATCTTGCGGTAAATGCTTATGCACTCATCAGTTCCACCGTTGGCTCGTACCGTGTACTTTTGATCGGTGTCGCGGAGGGGATTCAGCCACTGGCAAGTTATGCCTATGGTGCACATGATTTTCATGCGATCCGGAAGATAAGAAATAAGGCGGTCATCACAGCGATTGGGGTGAGTTCCTTCCTATTTATATTTACCATCGCAACAGCCCGGTTTTATCCGGCAATTTACGGATATGAGGGGAAAGCCGCAGAACTTGGGTATCATGCGGTTATGGTGACGGCGGCACAGCTTATTTTTACAGGACTTGCCCGCGTGACCAATTCCTTTTTCTATTCGGTTGGAAAAGATAAATACTCGCTGTTTATGATTTACTTTGATCCACTGATTATGACGCCGCTTACGATTGTGATTCTTCCAAGAATTTTAGGACTGGATGGCATCTGGATCACAGCAGTTGTGACGCAGTTTATTTTAAACATTGTGGCATTTGGAATGTTTGCAAGTCACGAAAGACAGATGAAAAGGATGGAAGCAGCAAAAACGCTTGCAGGAAAATGAGAGGGATAAAAGAATCGTACAGCAGACAGGTACATGAAAAAGAACGTAACGAAGATGACCGGTACACCATCAGAGCTACGTTCTTTTTCCTTTCCCTGATCAATTGCGTAAATACTACGCATTACATGAAATAAAATGTTTGTTAATGTTTATATAATAGGAAGAAACTCCTATGTAATAAAACCAAAGTTATAAAAAGTGCAGATTAGAAATCTGTAAGATCAGCTTTTCTCTTCTCTAAGAAGGCACCCATTCCTTCTTTTTTGTCATGAGTATCGTTTACAACACCGAAGAGGTTTGCCTCCATTTCAACTGCATTCTTGATATCCATATCGTAACCGTTGTTGATCGCTGCTTTTGCAACAGATACAGCATAGCTTCCTTTGGAGATGATCTTTGCTGCCATAGTTTTTGCAGTTTCCATTAATTCTTCTTTTGCAACAACTTTATTTACTAAACCGATACGGTAAGCTTCGTTTGCATCAATGTTGTCACATGTGAAGATCATTTCTTTGGCACGTCCCATACCAACTAAACGTGCAAGTCTCTGTGTACCACCGAAACCAGGAATGATTCCAAGTCCACATTCCGGCTGACCGAAGATTGCATTGTCAGATGCAATACGGATGTCACATGCCATGGCAATCTCACATCCACCGCCAAGTGCGAAGCCGTTAACAGCTGCGATCGTTACCTGACGCATGTTCATTAATTTGAAGAATGGAACAGAAGCTCTGATACCGAATGCTCTTGCTTCCGGAGCTGTAAAGTTCACCATTTCTGCAATATCAGCACCTGCAACGAATGATTTGAATGCGTTGTCTTTCTTGTCAGGACCACCTGTTAAGATCACAACTTTGATATCGTCTCTTCCCTCGATCTCTGTTAAAGCTGTGTTTAACTCGTCTAATGTCTCACTGTTTAATGCATTTAATGCTGCTGGTCTTGAGATGGTAAGAACGGCGATCTCGTTCTCTACATCTAATTTTAAATTGTTGAATTCACTCACGATAATACCCTCCTAAATAGATTGATAAAAAATTAACAATACATGTTATATCTAGAGTACTTCTTTTGGGAGGATTTGTCAATATGAACGGCGATAAACTTTTTCTAAAATCTGTAAAAATAGGAAAATCGTTCCGTTTACATCTGGGGGAATCCTTATTATAATGGGAATATGAGCGAAACATACTTTATGTTATGAAGACTTTGACAATTGCAAAACATATATAATTTTTTTAAAATTGTTCAAAAGTAACAAAAACATTCAAGACACGCTCCCGCTATGTGTCACTCGCAGCGGTACTAAGAAGCCAGCCACGACTAATGTCGTGTCTGCCTTCTAAGTGCCGGCGGTTCCCCAATGTCTTTCATGTCTTTTGTTACTTTTTCACAATTCAATTTACATTTTGTGAGTTTTGCAATTGAATTTACATTACATATGATGTTGATAATAATTGATATTTGAAGGTAAAGAGGAATAAAACATGATCACAGATTACAATTTACAGATTTTAATAGAGCCGTTGTTACACTGGTTTGCGGGGCATGCCCGTGTGCTTCCGTGGAGGGAAGAACCGACACCGTACCGGGTGTGGGTGTCAGAGATTATGCTGCAGCAGACGAGAGTGGAAGCTGTGAAACCGTATTTTGAGAGATTTACAAAGCGTCTGCCGGATGTGGCGGCTCTGGCAGAATGTCCGGAGGACGAGCTTTTAAAACTCTGGGAAGGACTTGGCTATTACAACCGTGTGCGGAATATGCAAAAGGCAGCCATTAGCGTTATGGAGGAGTATGGTGGAAAACTTCCGGCAGATTATGAAGCATTGTTGAAACTGAAAGGAATCGGAAGCTACACCGCTGGGGCAATCGCATCGATCGCCTACCAGATTCCGGTGCCGGCAGTGGATGGCAATGTGTTCCGTGTCCTGACGAGGGTGACGGATGATGATACAGACATTATGAAGCCTGCCTTCCGGACATTGTTGGAAAAAGAACTCAAAGATGTGATGCAGGGAATGGAGACGCCGGGCGCATTTAACCAGGCGCTTATGGAACTCGGTGCGACGGTATGTGTGCCAAACGGAGCACCATTATGTGAACAGTGTCCGTGGAAAGAACTTTGTCTGGCAAAAAAAGAGGATAAGATCGACTGCCTCCCGGTCAAAACAAAGGCAAAAGCGAGACGTATCGAGAAGCGGACAGTGCTTGTCATCCGTGACAACGACAAAGTTGCAATCCGGAAACGTCCGGCAAAAGGGCTGTTGGCAGGGCTTTATGAACTTCCGAACATTGAGGGGACTTATACGCAGGACGAAGTGGTAAGTCTTGTGAAAAGTATGCACCTTTCTCCGATAAGGATACAGAAGTTAGAGGATGCAAAACATATTTTTTCCCATATTGAGTGGCAGATGCAAGGTTACGTGATTCTGGTGGAAGAAGCCGGATTTGCAGAGAATCCGGTACCGGAGAAAGCGGATGTCATGGGACAGCTTATTTTTGTGGATGCAGAAAAATCGCAGGAAAAATATGCAATTCCTTCAGCATTTGCTGCATATGTAAAATACATGGGAATCAGGCTTGGAAATGAGAAATTCTGATGTCAGAAACAAATTTCCTGTTAGAAAAAGAGGGAGCCGGTGCAATGCACCGGCCATTCATATGAAAAAGATTGTGTATTGAAAGTGAAGTAATTCACTATTTTCTGGGAGGAACCTTGCTTACTGGTTAAGCAAGGCAACCTGATTTACTCAGGTATGAAAAAAGTTCTATGAAAAATTTTCTTGTTGGCTTAACTTATGCTTAGAGTATAAAGTTGAATTGTGTCTATCGTATGATGGCTTTGTGAGAAATTTGTAAATAAAATATGAACAAAACGTTCAAAAATTCGGCTTACCGGGAAAATTTCGAGGGATATAGCGCAGATTTTACGAATTTTACGCCTTAATTATGAACATATGGAAGAATTAAGAAAAAATAAATTGGCTTGCATGGCTAAAATATGTATAATAGGAAGTACTGAATCAGTACGAAAAGTTTTTTTTATATCATAGGAAAGTAAGAGGTAACGAAAGATGTATGATTGCATCGTGATAGGAGCTGGAATTGCCGGAGCAGCCTGCGCCAGAAAACTGGCAGAGGAAGCTGGAAAGAAAGTTCTTGTGATTGAGAGACGAAGCCATATTGGAGGAAACTGCTATGATGTTGCAGATGAACATGGCATTTTGATCCACGAGTACGGTCCACATATTTTTCATACAGGATTAGAGGATGTCTACGAATACCTTTCCAGATTCACGGAATGGTATCCTTTTGGGCATGAGGTTGTGGCAAAAGTAGGAGAGAAGTTGATCCCGGTTCCATTTAATCTGAACACGCTTCATATGGTTTATGATAAGGAGAAGGCAGACCGTCTGGAGAAAAAACTGATCGAAGCTTACGGTGAGGGAAGCCGTGTACCGATCATGAAGCTTCGTGAGAACGAAGATCCGGACATTCGTGAGATCGCGCAGTATGTCTATGAAAATGTATTTTTGAAATATACAATGAAGCAGTGGGGACAGAAACCGGAAGAAATCAGCCCGGAAGTAACCGGACGTGTGCCGGTACTGGTATCTTATGACAACCGCTATTTTCAGGATAAATATCAGGGTGTGCCAAAGTACGGTTTTACCCCGATGTTTGAGCACATGTTAGATCATGAGAATATTAAAGTTGTATTAGACACAGACTGCAAAGAATTATTACAGTTTACCGGAGATCAGATTCTTTTTGAGGGAAAAACGTTTGATGGAGATGTCATCTACACCGGGGCACTCGATGAGCTGTTTGACTGCAGATTCGGAAGACTGCCATACCGTTCCTTGGATTTCCATTTTGAGCATTATGATGAGGATTCTTATCAGGGACACAGTGTTGTCAACTATACAGTCAGCGAGGATTACACGCGCATTACAGAGTTTAAATATCTGACCGGACAGAAAGATACAGACGGAACTACGATTGTAAAAGAATATCCGTTTGCATATACCGGTGCAGAGGGTGAGATCCCTTATTATGCGATTTTAAATGAGGAAAATCAGGCACTGTATGAAAAATACAAGGCACTTACCGCAGGACTTCCGAAGTTCCATTTATTAGGAAGACTTGCAGAATACAAATATTACAACATTGATGCCATGACGAAAAAAGCCATGGAACTGGCAGATGCCATTATGAATGAATAAGAAAGGGTGTAATTATAAGTCATTCAATAATTACGAGAGGATATCGTTATGAAATTACTTACATTTGCTATTCCGTCTTACAATTCCCAGGACTATATGGAGCATTGTATCCAGTCGCTGCTTCCGGGTGGTGATGATGTGGAGATTCTGGTTGTGGATGACGGTTCAAAAGACCGCACCGCAGAGATCGCAGACGAGTACGAGAAAAAATATCCGGGAATTGTGCGTGCGATTCATCAGGAAAACGGCGGACATGGAGAGGCTGTCAATGCCGGAATCCGTAATGCCACAGGACTGTTTTTTAAGGTTGTGGATAGTGATGACTGGGTTGACTATGAAGCATACATGAAGATTTTAGCAAAATTGCGTGAACTTGCCGGAGGAGATACGGTATTAGATATGTTCATTGCCAATTATGTTTACGAAAAAGAGGGCGCAAAGCACAAAAAAGTAATGCGCTACAGTTCTTTACCGCAGGATAAGATTTTTACATGGAATGAAGCAGGAAGATTCCACAAGGGACAGTATATTTTGATGCATTCGGTTATTTACCGTACACAGCTTCTGCGTGATTGTGGATTAGAACTGCCAAAGCACACATTTTATGTGGATAACATTTATGTATACAAACCATTGCCGAGTGTAAAACATATGTATTACATGGATGTTGATTTTTACCGCTATTTCATTGGACGAGATGACCAGTCAGTCAATGAAAAAGTCATGATCGGCCGTATTGACCAGCAGATCAAGGTAAATAAGATCATGGTAGATGAGTTTGACCTCTGGAAGATTCCAAATCCGAAACTGCGCCATTATATGTTTAATTATCTGGAGATTATCACTGTGATCTCGACGATCATGCTGATCCGTTCCGGCACAGAGGAGAATTTAGAGAAGAAGCGTGAATTGTGGAAATACATCAAAGACCATGATATCCGCCTGTTCCACCATTTGCGAAATGGTATTATGGGAAATGCAATGAACCTTCCGGGCAGAGGCGGCAGAAAGATTTCTGTTGCAGCTTATAAACTTTCACAGAAAATTGTTGGATTTAACTAAGGACGTGGTGAAAAATGTACGTTAGAAGATCAAAAATGGAAGATTTGCCGGCGATGTTAGAGCTTTATGCCCAGGCAAGAATTTTTATGCGTGAAAATGGAAATCCGAACCAGTGGGATGAAAATTATCCATCGAGAGAGTTATTGGAAAAGGATATTGCCTTTGGAAACAGCTACATTGTAGAAGATGATGAGAAGAACCTTGCAGCAGCATTTGCCTTTATAAAAGGCGAGGATCCGACTTATTATGGGATCGAAAACGGGGCATGGCTGAATCATGAACCGTATGGAACAATCCACAGACTTGCAGGAAATGGCATGTATCATGGGATTACAAGCGGCTGTATCGGCTGGTGCAAAAGTCAGATCGGAAATCTGCGGGCTGACACCCATGAGGATAATAAAATCATGCAGCATTTGTTGGAAAAGAATGGCTTCGTGCGATGTGGAATCATTCATCTTGCAAATGGGGAGCCAAGAATCGCCTATCAGTTTGTGGGTGAGAATCCAGATTACCGTGAGAATAATCCGCAGCCAGCAATGAACCTGAATCATTCGAACTGCAACGGACAGTCCGTGATGAACCAGAATCAGTCAAATTTCAACGGGCAGCCGGTGCAAAATCAGAACTGGAGTGTGAAGAAGGTGGCAGACTCTACTGAAAAAGGGTTTGGAATTGCTTCCATGGTGCTTGGAATCATTGCACTGGTATTGTTTTTCTCATTTGTGAATATCCCGCTTGCCATTCTTTCCGTTATATTCGGAATCGTCCAGTTGACAAGAAAGGCACCGAAGGGAATGGCGATTTCAGGAATCGTGATGAGCACGATCTCCCTGTTTTTACTTGTGATCTTCTGGGCATTTGTTTTTGTCTCGGATGCCAGAACAGAAAGCATGGATAACAGCACTTATTATGAAGGATCCGAAAATGATGATGCATCCGGTGATTATTATGATGGCTTATATGAGGGGTATCAGCAGGGATACAAAGATGGCTATTATGATGGCTACTATGGCTATACACCGGATGAAGAATTCTATGATTATACACCGGATGATGGTTTCTTTGGTTATCTGCCAAATGATGATTCTTATAATTTTCATGAGAAGAACGGCATATATTATTAATAAAGAAATGACAGCCGGGGAAAACGTTTGAGACAGAAAAACAATGGAAAACAACAATTCATTATAAAAAGAGCAGCAGGATTTCTGCTGCTTATTTTTGCGTTTACAGGGATCATTGGTATTTGTGTGGAAAAAAAGGACAATAAGATGAGAACAGACAGTGGGATGGAGACGGAGAGAATGGCAGAAGAGAACACGAAAGCAGCGTCAGGAAAAATCAAAGAGGAGGAAGTTAAGAAAGTGGCTTTGACGTTTGACGACGGACCAAATCCGGATCATACGGAGACACTCTTGGAAGGCTTGAAAGAGCGGAATGTGAAGGCAACTTTTTTTCTTCTGGGTGCGGAGTGTGAAAAATATCCCGAGATCGTGAAGAAAATCCATGCAGACGGACATCTCATCGGCGTTCATTCCTATGAACATGTGAATCTTTCCAATCTCACGGATCAGGCGGCGATGGAGCAGGTGGACAAAACAGACCAGATTATTTTTGGACTGACCGGAGAACATGCGCAATATATCAGACCGCCTTACGGCTGCTGGAAATGCAATCTCGATTATGAGACAAAAATGATCGAGGTGCTGTGGGACGTCGATCCGCTCGACTGGAAGACAGATAATTCCAGCGTCATTGCAAAGCGTGTCATGGATAAAGTGCAGGAAAATGATATCATTCTGCTGCATGATGCCTCGGAATCATCGGTAAATGCAGCATTTCAGATTATTGATGAATTGCAGGGAGAGGGATATTCGTTTGTGACGGTCGAGGATATTTTGCTGGAGTGATAGAAAACACCGGAAAAAATATCATTAGGTACTTGTAAAATAGGACAGTTTCATGTAATGTAATAAGTGCAATGAATTTTCATGAATAAAATCTGTCATATTTTTGGAAAAAATAGAAAAAATTTGAATTTGAAATTTGAAATATTGCAAGTTTTAAATTGAAATAATTCAAAATGGTCAAATGTACGCCGCACGCGGACAAAAGAAAAATATATCTGTGATACCAAAACAGATAAAAATCTGTTAAAATAGTTTTAATTGATTACTAAGGCAGGTTTTTCGTATGGATTTATTTGATTATATGAGAGAACAGAACAGGGAAAAGGAGTCGCCGTTAGCTTCAAGGCTTCGTCCGACCACGTTAGACGAGATGGTGGGGCAGCAGCATATTATCGGAAAAGATAAACTGCTGTACCGCGCGATAAAAGCTGATAAGTTAAGTTCCATTATTTTATATGGACCGCCGGGAACCGGAAAAACGACCCTGGCAAAAGTCATTGCCAATACGACAAGTGCTGAATTTTTGCAGATCAATGCAACCTCCGCCGGAAAAAAGGATATGGAGGATGTCATTGCACAGGCGAAGAACAATCAGGGCATGTACGGCAAAAAGACGATCCTGTTTATCGATGAAATCCACCGGTTCAACAAGGGACAGCAGGACTATCTGCTTCCATTTGTGGAAGACGGAACGGTCATTCTAATCGGTGCAACGACAGAAAATCCTTATTTTGAAGTGAATGGAGCTCTTTTGTCCCGTTCCATTATTTTTGAACTGAAGAATCTGTCGACGGAGGATATTAAGACATTGATCCTTCGTGCAGTTTCGGATAAGGAAAAAGGAATGGGAGTCTATAATGCAGTCATTGATGAGGAGGCGCTTGACTTTCTTGCAGATGTGGCAAATGGAGATGCCAGGGCAGCGCTCACTGCGATAGAATTAGGTATTCTGACGACTGAGCGGAGTCAGGATGGAAAAATCCATATCACGCTTGAGGTCGCAAGTGAATGTATCCAGAAACGCGTGGTTCGTTATGATAAAACCGGAGATAATCATTATGATACGATCTCTGCTTTTATCAAAAGTATGCGTGGCTCTGATCCGGATGCAGCAGTTTACTATCTTGCCAGAATGCTTTATGCAGGGGAAGATATTAAGTTTATCGCGAGACGAATTATGATCTGCGCAGCAGAGGATGTGAGCAATGCAGATCCTATGGCATTAGTTGTGGCAACTTCCGCAGCACAGGCAATTGAGCGGATCGGTATGCCGGAGGCACAGATCATTTTATCGCAGGCAGCAACTTATGTGGCAAGTGCACCAAAGAGCAATTCAGCGGTAAATGCGATTTTTGATGCAATGGAAGTAGTGAAGAATACGAAGACAGCACCGATTCCGGTTCATTTACAGGATGCACATTACAAGTCTTCCGGAAAACTGGGACATGGTGTTGGATATAAATATGCACATGATTATCCTAATCATTATGTAAACCAGCAATATTTGCCGGATGGACTGACAGACAGGAAATTTTATATTCCGAGTGAAAATGGATATGAGAAGAACATCCGTGAATATTTTAAAAAGATCAAAGGTGACAGTGCATCAGATGAGAAAAGTGAGCAGGACTCTGCAAAGGGTTTTGCTGATTAATAGAAAAGCAGCAGTAAAAACTGTGGCAGAATAAAAAGCAGGAGGAATTAGAGATGAAGTCCTACGAGGAAATGACAAAAGAAGAGTTATTGAAAGAGAAGGAAGGATTGGAAGCGGAATACAAAAAATTCCAGCAGAGAGGCTTAAAACTTGATATGTCCAGAGGTAAGCCATCGCAGGAACAGTTAGACCTTTCCATGGGAATGATGGATGTACTGACTTCCGGTGTTGATCTGACCTGTGATGATGGTACAGACTGCAGAAACTACGGTGTACTTGATGGTATCAGTGAAGCTAAGCAGTTAATTGGTGACATGATCGAGTGCAACCCGGATAATATTATCATTTATGGTAACTCAAGTCTTAACATTATGTATGACACCATCTCACGTTCCATGACACATGGTGTTATGGGAAATACTCCGTGGTGCAAATTAGATAAGGTAAAATTCTTATGTCCTGTTCCGGGATATGACAGACACTTTGCAATCACAGAATATTTTGGCATTGAGATGATCAATGTGCCGATGCTTCCGACCGGACCGGATATGGATATGGTGGAAGACCTTGTAAGCAAGGATGACGCGATCAAAGGTATCTGGTGTGTTCCGAAATACTCCAATCCACAGGGAATCACCTATTCAGATGAGACAGTCCGCCGTTTTGCCAGATTAAAACCGGCAGCAAAAGATTTCCGTATTTACTGGGATAATGCATACTGCGTACATCATTTGTATGACATCAACCAGGATCACCTGATCGAGATTTTAAAAGAATGTAAGAGAGCCGGAAATCCGGATATGGTTTATAAATTCTGTTCTACCAGCAAGATCACATTCCCTGGTTCCGGTGTAGCTGCAATCGCTACTTCTGCTAATAACTTAGAGGATATCAAGAAACAGTTAAAAATCCAGACAATCGGTCATGACAAAGTAAATCAGCTTCGCCATGTACGTTTCTTCAAAGATATTCATGGAATTACCGAGCATATGCGCAAACACGCAGATTCGCTCCGCCCGAAATTTGAGATGATCTTAGATACATTCGACAGAGAGTTAAAAGGTCTTGGAGCAGGAAGCTGGTACAGCCCTAAGGGTGGATACTTTATTACTTATGAGACGCTTGACGGATGCGCCAAAAATGTTGTGGCAAAAGCGAAAAAAGCAGGTGTTGTAATGACTCCGGCAGGAGCACCTTTCCCATATGGAAAAGATCCGCATGATTCTGTCATCCGTATATCACCTTCTTATCCAAGCTTAGAAGACCTTACAATGGCAATCCAGATTTTCGTTGTATGTGTCAAACTGGCAAGTATTGAGAAACTGCTTGGTGAAAATGAATAGGAAAAAATAAAGATCAGCTTGTGAAAAGCTGTGAAGAATGAAAAAAGCTTGAGAAGACATATATTTAGTATATGTTCTCTCAAGCTTTTGTTAATTCATAATGCAGGTTCGTATATTAAGCCTCGGTATCAGTTCCGTTCTTCCAGTTGTTGAATTTTTCAACAACAGCGTCATAAGTTTTCTGGGAAATTTCAGGAAGTTCATCGCCCCATGCCTTGGTTGCCTGTTCGAAACCTTTCTTGAACGCTTCTAACATGGATTCTGCTTTTTCAGGATCTCCGCCGGATAATGCTTTTGCAAAATCAAGAATACGGTCGGAAGTCTGGTTGACACCCCAGTAGCCGTCTTCTGCAATATCAGCCTGGGCCTGTGCTTTTACATCAGCAGATACGGTAAAGTCGCCTTTTGCAAGGAATTTCCACATATCGTCTGCAGTGCCGATCGCAACACCCTGCTTAGTCATCATCTGTTCGACGATGCTGCGAAGCTGTGCGGTACGCTGTTCTGCGTCAGCCTTTAACTTTGCAACGATTGCTGCGTTGTCTGCTTTTGTTGTTTTATTGGAAGTCTTTTCTGTTTTGGAATCAGAACTCTTCTCGTAAATGACACCGGAAGCTGTGGTGGAAGAATCCGCCTTTTTCGTTGTCTCAGATGCTTTTTCTGCTGTTTTGGTTGTTGTCTGTGTGGAAGCTGCTGTGGCAGCAGTCACAGTGTTGATAGAATTAATTGCCATATAATCCTCCTTGTCTGGCAAAGCCGAATGCGATTGTTCCTGTAAAACAAAGGATTCAGCTACCTTGTGTGTATTTATTAACCTTCCGTGGTTCTCTAATCTATATCGGATGTGGAAAGAAAAAAGTTTAGTGCTGATTGACCTTTTTGCTATAAAATGATAAGATAACAATTGTATACAAAAAACATGAAAAAAACAAGTTCTATTTTTAATACAATCAATGCGTGTTAGCGACGATATAAGTAAGGAGAAACTAACCGATGAAAGATATTTCAGTAAAGGCACTGGCTAAGATTAATCTGGGACTGGATGTGGTTCGCAAAAGAGAGGACGGCTATCATGAGGTCCGCATGGTCATGCAGACCATTCATCTGTTTGACCGGCTGGAGATCTCAAAGAATCCTTCAGGCGAGATCACTATGGAGACGAATCTTTCTTTTTTGCCGACAAATGAGAACAATCTTGTTTATAAGGCTGCAAAGCTTTTACAGGATGAGTTTGAGATTAAAGATGGCGTGCATGTGTGGCTTCATAAGCATATTCCGGTGGCTGCCGGAATGGCAGGAGGCAGTACGGATGCAGCCGCAGTATTATATGGAATGAACAGGATTTTTGATCTTGGACTGACAAGGGAAGAACTGATGGAACGCGGTGTGAAGATCGGGGCGGATGTTCCGTACTGCATTATGCGTGGAACGGCTCTGGCAGAGGGCATCGGAGAGAAGCTTTCCAAACTGCCGCCGATGGTGAAATGTCCTGTTTTAATTGCAAAACCGCAGATCAGTGTTTCTACGAAGTTCGTTTATGAGAATCTGAAGTTAGATTCCGATATGGTACATCCTGATATCGACCGGCTTGTGGCAGATATCAGGGAGAAAGATTTGAATAAGATTGCAGCAGACATGGGAAATGTTTTAGAGACAGTGACAATCCCGGCATATCCGGTGATCGCAGAGATTAAGGATCACATGATGGAGCATGGTGCAGTCAATGCCATGATGAGTGGCAGCGGTCCGACGGTTTTCGGTCTTTTTGACAAGGAAGCGACGGCAGTAGAGGCATATGAGGCGATGAAAGCCTCCGGTCTTGCAAAACAGGTATATTTGACGAGTATTTATAATAACGCGCGTAAGTAGAAAGGCATGGTATCAAAGATGACAGAAGATTTAACATTGAATATGGATGCGTATCTTCCGCTGAGAGATGTTGTGTTTAACACGTTAAGAGAGGCTATTTTAAAAGGGGAATTAAAACCGGGAGAGAGGCTGATGGAGCTGCAGCTTGCGGCAAAGCTTGGTGTGAGCCGAACCCCGATCCGCGAGGCAATCCGTATGTTAGAGCAGGAAGGACTTGCGGTGACAATTCCGAGAAAAGGTGCAGAAGTTGCCAAAATGACAGAGAAGGATATGGAGGATGTGCTTCAGATCCGAGAGGCGTTAGACGAACTTGCTGCAAAGATCGCATGCGAACAGATTTCCGAGGAACAGTTAGAGGAACTGGCTGCAACGATGCATGAGTTTGAAGAGTCCACCAAGACCAATAATGTGAAAAAAATCGCTGAGGCGGATGTGAAGTTTCACGATATCATTTATCAGTCAACCGGCAACCCGAAGCTTGTGAACATGCTCAACAATCTCCGTGAGCAGATGTACCGCTATCGAGTGGAATACCTGAAGGATGAGAATAATTACCCGACACTCATGAAGGAGCACAAAGACATCGTGGAGGGATTAGTCCGCAAGAACAAAACACAGGTTACAGAGACAATGCACCAGCATGTAAAGAATCAGGCGGTGGCTGTCAAGGCGATGATTCGTGAGCAGGAATAACAGACATTTTGAAGTATAAAAAACAGAAAACCGTACAGACTAAGAAGAGGATAAGCGTTTGCTTATCCTTTTTGTATTTAGAAAGGAAGCAAAAATGTCGGAAAACAAAAAGTGTCCGGTGGTGACGGATTTAAAGCAGAACATAGAAAGCATGGAGATATTTTTTCATGACTGCGCAGACATTAAGAAAAAGCAGATGAAGCTTGGAAAGAATCGGGACACGGCGTGTTATCTGACTTTTATTGAAGTGTCCGTGGATATGGGAACCTCTGCGCTTGGGGAGACTTTGAAGTACTTAAACAGTCTGTCACAGGAGGAAATCCTTCATACATTGCAGGAAAATGCACTTGGAATTTCAGACGCAACGTATTTTAAAACGATCGAGGAGGCAGTGAGCGGACTGCTCACCGGAGAGGCTATCCTGTTTGTGGATGGTTTTGATCAGGCGGTGAAAATACCGGATGATGGATATCCGAACATGGGAATCACGGAGGCAGATTCGGAAAAAGTAATTCGTGGCTCTAATGAAGGCTTCTGTGATTCTGTAAAACAGAATGCCGCGCTGATCCGGAAAAGAGTCCGTTCTCCGAGAGTTAAAGTGCGTGAGATAAAAGCAGGACTGCGCTCGAACACCAATGTCTATCTGGTATATGTGGAAGACCTTGCATATCCTAAGCTGGTAAAAGAAATTGAAAAGCGGTTGACAGATTTTACGATTGACGGCGTTTTAGACAGTGGTGTGTTGGAACAACTGGCAGAGAAAAAATGGTATTCGCCGTTTCCACAGTTTCAGACGACACAGCGGCCGGATCGTGCTTCCATGGCGATTTTAGAAGGGCGAGTAATCGTGATGTCGGACAATTCGCCGGTCGCACTCATACTTCCAACTGACTACAATTCGTTTATCCGGACAAGTGACGATTATTACAGTCGTTTTGAGATTGCAACTTTCGGGCGGATACTGCGGTATCTGGCATCCTTTTTTGCAATGACGCTGCCGGGCTTTTATCTCGCGGTGACAAATTTTCATACGCAGATACTGCCAACTACACTGCTTTTGTCGTTTGCCGAGGCAAGGCAGGGAGTCCCCTTTCCGGCAGTGGTGGAGGTACTTATCATGGAACTGTCCTTTGAACTTTTAAGGGAGGCTGGTGTGCGGCTTCCCGGGGCAATGGGAAATACGATCGGAATTGTTGGAGGACTCATTATCGGACAGGCGGCGGTAGAGGCAAATCTGGTCAGTCCAATCGTAGTTATTGTGATCTCGTTTACAGCGCTTTGTTCCTTTGCGATTCCAAACGAAGAATTTGCCACTGCTTTCCGGATTTTAAAGTTTTTTTTCATTGGAATCTGTGCGTGGTTAGGCTACTTTGGCATGCTTCTTGGACTGCTTGCGGTGCTGACGCACCTGTCGCATCTGACAAGCTTTGGAATCCCATATCTTATGCCATTTGTGGGTGCAGATCTGAATAATTATGAAGATGAGAGGGATTTCGTCTGGCGGCTGCCGTTCCGGAAATTGCGCAAACGTCCGATTTATGCGAATCCGGAGGAGCGTACAAAATTGACATTTCGTAAGGAGATGAAATAGTTAATTGCGAAACTTCTAGATAAATTAGATTGAATTGTGGAAATGTGACAAAAGCTTGAGAAGACACTAGGTGAGCTAAAATTGAAAGGGGAGTATATGTTTTCAGAAAATAACAAAATTTCAGACAGGCAGGTATTTCGCCTTTTAACCTACGATTTTCTTGGAATCGGGACACTGCTTCTGCCGACCATGCTAGCGAGTACAGCAGGGCGTGACGGAATCTTCTGCATTTTGGCAGGTCTGACCCTTGCATTTTTATATTTGAAAATATTGCAGTATCTCATGCAGAACACACAAAAAAGTTATCCGGATTACCTGAAAAAACGTTGTGGAAAAGTGGTCGGATATCTGCTCTGGTGTGGATATTTTCTATATTTTATGCTCATGGCTTCCTACACGGCGTATCTGTTTTCCACGCTGATGTTAAACGGTCTTGTGGAAAACATCAGCTTTTATCTGGTGCTATTGTTGATATTAATCGTCGCATTTTATGGAATGGCTGGCGGGATCGAGGGCAGGGCAAGAGTGTATGAGATGTTATTCTGGTTTCTGATGATCCCGCTTTTTCTGATGCTGCTTGCAGCGTGCAGAGAGGTAAAAACCGCTTATTGGAGCCCGGTTTTTTCGACTGGTTTCAAAGAGGTATTTCGTGGAAGTTACTATGTGTTTTTCTGTTATTCCATTGTGACGCTTGTGCTCTTTTTAAAAGAATATGTCACGGACAGTGAAAAGTACAGGAAGGCTGCCGGAAAAGCAGTCTGGTTTTCCGGTGGTGTGTTTGCGGTATTGTATCTGGTTCTGGTCGGGCTGTTTGGCGTGGACGCACTGGCGCAGATGAAATTTCCGGCAGTCACGATGATGAGCAGGGTGCAGATCACCGGAGGATTTCTGAAAAGAACAGATGCATTTATGTTTGGGATCTGGTTTTTTACATTGTATGCACTGTTAAACAGCATGGTTTTCTACAGTGGAAATCTCGTCGCAAAAGCGATCCGGGACTGTGGCGGTTATCTGGAAGGGAAAAAAAGAATGCTGCCGTATGTGATCCTGCTGCTTCTGGTGTATGGTGTGGCGGTGCTGTTCTACAGAAACCAGCAGATTTTAGATAGTGTGACACTTCTTTTGTGGAAAATTGGAACGCCGTTTGTGACAGGTGTACCGGTGCTGTTATGTCTGGCCGGAAGAAAGCCGGACCGGGGAACGGAGGAGCGCAGAACGAAGAAGGGCAGAATGGAGGAGCGCAGCAGCAAAGAACAGAAGGATGAGAGGAAAAACCGTAAGAAAAAGGTGTGTGTGGTGGTGCTGGCGTGCTTCTTATTTGGATGTCTTTTTTTGCAGGGGTGCAATGTCGCAGAACTGGAGGATAAGGCATTCCCGGTTCTTTTAAATATCAGGGATCAGGACGATTTCCAAAGTGTGTGGCTCAATCATGAGTATGCAGGAAATAAAAAGGTGGATTACAACCATTTGAAAGTTGTGCTGATCGAGCAGTCTTTTTTAGAGAAAGAGGCAGCAGTGGACGGGATGTTGTCTATGCTAGAGCAGGAGAAGGAGATTCCGTGGAATGCTTATGTGATGACAACAGATAGCTGTGAAAATCTGGCGCAGACAGAGGAAGAACTCGATACACTGCTCGGTAATTATCTGGAAGAACTTCTGGAAAATACATCGGGAATCAGCCAGAAGGCGTATCCGACACTTGGAATGTTGTATGAGGAGCGCGCCAATCATTTGGAAACACTTTATATTCCATTTGTGGAGACTGCAGATGAAAAGCCGCAGATCACAGCTTATGAAGTGTGGAAACGTGGAAGGGCGGCAGGACTTGTTGATACGGATACCGCGCGTGCAGCATTCTTCACACAGAATTTTGCGGATGATTACACCTTACAACTGTCACCGGAACTTTATGTGAAAGTGGATGCGGCAAACTGCCGGCTGAAAATAGCCGAAAAAATCGGGGCAGGCGGTCTGACCAGCCGGTGTGTTACTGTGACGGTAATGGGAGAGGGCGAAGTTCTAAGCGGCATGGCAGGAAAAAGTGCAGATGAAAAGCTTACGACGGAAGCGGAAGCAATATTGAATGAACGGATGCAGGATTATCTGAATGCTGTCGCAGCCCATGCCCTTGACAGGAAAATCGACATCACCAACAGCTACCGGAAGCTTGGCGCTGATAACCGCGCATGGTATTTTCAATATAAAAATGCTCCGGCAGCTTATGAGCAGGACATTAAAATCCAATATTTGGTAAAAATTAACTGGAAAACGGAATAAATGATGATCTTCTGGGAATCATTTTAAGCATGATAGAGCTTTGTGAAACTCTGATTTAGGTGTATGTAGATTGTGGAAATTAACAAAATTTTCGAAGACACGCTTTCGCTACGTGTCGCTCGCAGCGGTGCTAGCATGCCAGCCACAGCTAATGCTATGTCTGCCAAGCAAGAACCGGCGGCTCCCTAGTGTCTTCTCAAGCTTTTGTCAATTTTCCACAATTTAATTTTCACGTTTTAAGAGTTTCACAATTATTTATGATACTTATAATGATTTCAGGAGATTGAAAAGTATGAAGAAAGAGTGGATTGGATATATCGGAATTGGAATTTTGGTGTGTGCAGCGCTGATGTGCGGTATTTTGTATACAAGGGCGGCGAGGTTACAGCATGATATTTCGGAAAAGGTGTTAAGGTTTCATGTGCTGGCAAACAGCGACAGCGAGGCAGACCAGAGCTTAAAGCTTGCAGTGCGGGATGCGGTGGGAAGTTATATGCAGAAAAAGCTTGCAGGTGTGGAAGACTTGGAAGAATGTGAGCAGATCGTGAATGGAAATCTGGATGAAATACAGGAAGTTGCAGCAGAAACAATTGCGCAGAATGGCTATGATTATGATGTGACAGCGGAACTGGAATACACATCTTTTCCGGTAAAAAGCTATGGCAGTTATACATTTCCAGCCGGAGAATACGAGGCGCTTCGTGTCGTCATCGGTGAAGGAAAAGGACATAACTGGTGGTGTGTGATGTATCCGAATATGTGTTTTTCAGGCAGCATGTACGAGGTGGTGGACGAAAAAGCCGGGAAAAAACTGCGTGAAGTTCTAACGACAGAGGAATACGAAAAAGTGCTGGCAGAGGGGAATTATCAGATTCAGTTGAAATATTTTTCCTTTTTGAATCCGTACCTGAAATAACTTCAAAATTGCTGTTTTAAGCTTGCTCTTGCTAATTTTTACAAAACACGCTAATATATGGCGTGAGAATAGATAAAGTCTATTGCTCGTGGCTATTTGTAAATGAAATGGAAAGAGGATTGAGATAAATGACAAAAGATGTACTTGTGAAGATCAGCGGATTACAGTTTTCAGATGATCAGGACAACGACCCGGTAGAGATCATCACAACCGGAAGCTATTATAAAAAAAATGGAAAGCACTACATTCTTTATGATGAGGTGCAGGAAGGCTTTGACGGCGTGACAAAAAGCGTTATCAAAGTGAATGATGATTTTCTGGATGTCACGAAAAAAGGTGTCACCAACGTACATATGATGTTTGAGAAAAACAAGAAAAATATGTCTTATTACAACACACCATTCGGAAATCTTCTAGTGGGAATCAATGCAACGGATGTCAAAGTGAATGAGACAGAAGATAATATTGATATCAAGGTCGATTACAAGCTGGAAGTCAATTATGAACATTTGGCAGAGTGCAGCATTTCCATGAATATCATGTCGAAGGATACGAAGGATTTTCGGATATAATACATAGAGGAGCAGCGTTTTATGAAAAAAATAAAGATAACTCTTATAATTGGACTGATGTTAGCTGCATTGATGTCCGTAGCAGCCTGCACGGAAAATAATCAAGCAGAGAGTCAAATGAATGACACAATGTTTGACTATGAGAGCCTTGGGGTAAATCAGTATGTTTATAATTCTGAATTTGAACTTGGCGAAGATTTGAAGAATGCAATTGCAGAGTTAGCATGCTGTTACGATGAATTTGATGAAAATGTTGTGGATGATGAAACGTGGAAAAATATTTTTTTGACAAGGTTCATACAAAATTCCAGATATTCTTTTGACTATCTGGATAAACAGGCAGAAAAAGGGAAAGGATTTATCACGAGAGAACAGGTGGAATATATCCAGTATTCTCTTACGAATGAAAAAATTGATTTTTTAGATTGTGTAGAGAAAGAAGTTGATACACAAGATGCAACAAGTGGCATGAATTTCGGCAATATCATAAATTATGAGTATGAGAGCCACGATGAGGAAATTGTACTGAGTGCAGATATGCAATTGCAGAGTGACGGCACAAATAATGTGAAAGAGAAAAAAGTAACTGTTTATTTAATAAAAAATCCATACAGTTGTTTTGACGGATATAGTATAAAACAACTTGTTTCTGAAGATGTAACAGAGAACATAAAAGGTGATGGAGAGGAACATACTTTTTATGCGTCAGATACAGGAGCTGAGGAGGAAAATGTGTTTGCTCTTGAATTTTTGTATGCAGAGGACAATTTACAATATGGACATTTTGTTTATGTGGATTTGAGTGAAAATAAGAAACTGGCAGAGTACATCAGAAATAATTCAGGAAGCGACTTCAAGGTAACCTATATCTTGAACGATACGCAGGATGATGTTATAGAAGGAGTCACACCAACAGAAATTGTAGTTCATACAGAAACGACAGATAATACAGAGAAACACATACAGGATTTTGAAAAATTATCAGAAATGATTGGAACATATCATTATACTTCAGATTATGGAACAGGTCGATTAATGATTGAAGCGACAGAGGATGGCATTGATATTTCTGATTATGAATCGGAGGACACCTATAGATTTCTGGCAAATGAAACAAATGTAAAAAATGAAGAGGAAAACAAAGTATATCTGGAATACCCGGCACAGGTGTATGAAGATGATACGGTTATTTTTGAGTATTACATTTTAGAAAAAGCTAGTGATGGGATTGATGTGTATTATAGTCCATCTTCTTTTGATGAAGCTGAATTTTTGTACCATGCTGTCAGGGATAACTAAAAGAGGATTGCGAGATATCATAGGATATGTTATATTTTATTCAAATAAATTTTAATAAAATCAATTTGAATAAAAACAAACCGAATTTGCAGAAAGGTGATTTCTATGTTTATTGGCAGAGAAAGAGAGTTAGCATCCTTAAAAGAATTCTATGAAAAAGACAGAATTGGCATGATCGTTATCTATGGGCGTAGACGTATCGGAAAGTCTACGCTTATTACGGAATTTGTGAAAGATAAAAAAACGATATTTTACACAGCAACAAAAGTTGGAAAACATAGGAACTTAGAATTGTTTTCAAGACAGGTACTGGATGTGCTGATGCCAGGAGTGGAAGACATCAGTTTTAATACGACAGAGGCGGTTTTTGATTTTATTGACAAAAATATTGGTGACGAGAAGCTGGTACTTGTCATAGATGAACTGCCGTATTGGGCGGAAAAAGACGAGGCTCTTTTATCCATATTGCAGAAATATATTGATACCATATGGAATGATAAGAATTTGAAAATAATTTTGTGTGGTTCGTCACTTAGTTTTATGGAGAATAAGGTGCTTAGCGAGAAAAGTCCACTGTTTGGACGACGGGATTCACAAATTAAATTGGAAGCATTTGATTATCTGGATTCAGCAAAATTTGTTCCGGATTATTCAAATGAGGATAAGGCAATCTGTTATGGCATTACCGGAGGCGTTGCAAAGTACTTGTCAATGATTGATCCGGCAAAGAGTATAGATGAAAATATCATAAGACTGTTTTTCAGGACAGACGGATATTTGTATGATGAGACAAGAAATCTGCTTACACAGGAATTTGCTGATATATCGATCGTAAATAATATTGTCGAGCAGGTTGCATCAGGAGAAAATACGCTGAATACGATTGCGGGAAAAATTGGAGAGAAAGAACCTACTGTATTATATTCATTGGATAAATTGATAAGTGTCGGTCTGATTGAAAAAAAGAAATGCATGACAGACGAGAAGAACAAAAAGAAAACACAATACGTTTTAAAAGATTATATGTTTAAATTCTGGTATGAATTTATTCCAAAAGCTACCAGCGTGATCGAGATAGGTCAGGGAGAGGTTTATTACAAAAAAGTGGTAAAACCAGTTTTACATTCTTTTATGGGTTCTGTGTTTGAAGAAATGTGCCGTTACTATACGTTGATGAAAGGAATCACAGGAGAATATGACTGCTTTATTACATCGGTAGGTACATGGTGGGGAGTAGAGAATGTAACAGATAAGAATGGTGATATGCGGTCGCAGTCTGCGGATATAGATATTGTTGCATTATCCGAGATAGACAAAAAGGCGGTTATCGGTGAGTGTAAGTTCAAGAACGAAAAGATTGACAAGGGAATTTATGAAACTCTGATCCGGAGGGGAAAGCTGATAAATGCGAAATATAAAGTTTCAAAGTATCTTTTTTTCTCACTGTCTGGATATACGGATTGGTTTGAAGAATTAGCGGATGAAGATGTGCTGCTGCTTACGTTGGATTCACTTTATGAGTAGGGAAAATAAATTAGGATGTTTGTTTTAGAGAAGTGTTGTAGAAATAATGTGATATAATTTAATCAATGATGTTGTAAAAAGGCAAAGAATATTCGTACTTTTTTCATGATAAATTATAAAAATAAATGTAATATACAATAAATAGATATAGAGGAGATGTTAGCTATGATAAAAACGTATTTGAAACAGGCTAGCAGAGATTTAGAGATTACAAATATATATGTGCAAGATGCTGCATGAGATAAGCAGAGAATTGCTGAATTGGAAAGAAATTAGGAAAGTAAAGTGGGAAAATAATAAAGTGGAAGTTAAAGAATTTTTAGAAAAAGATAGTTTGAAATTTGATTTTTCAGATGATTGTGATTACACCAAAGATTCGAGTTATAAAAGTATGAGTGGATTTACAAAATATTTTGCATACAAGACGCTGGATAATGTAAAAGATCCAGATTCAAATAGTACTCTTTTGCAAGAGATATATAAAGTCTTATGGCCAGAATTAGAACAGAAGGATTATATGAGGGGAAAAGGTTGGATACATTCTGATACAATGACAAGTGTGCAACATACATTAGCTAAGTATTTTGAAGCAACGTTTCCGAATGAGGTTAAAGAATATTTATTAAATAATCCAAGGCAGAGATTTGTTTCAGTCAGAATGTGTAAATCGATGTATGAACAATTTAGTACAGTTTCAAGCTATTTAGATTCAAATGCTGATTTGAAGCAATTTGTATCTCTTTATCATACGTTAGGAAATTATTCACCTGTTCCTACTGGGTTTAATGTTGCAAGGAGTGGAGTAGGATATTCTTCTAACTATGACTATTGGGATTTAACATTAATGAAAATTAAGAAATATTTTGATTTGCGAAAAAAAACATTCTTAAAACGTGCGGATGATGTGAAGCAAATAGCAATATTATTTCATTATGAAGAAACGATTAATAATTGCATGAAGTGGCTTGATGGGTATGATAGTTGGAATGATTTTGTAGAACAATATTTTTTTCAAGATTATGTTGATGATGAAGGGGAGGTGATTCCATTTTGCACAGGACATTCTTGGAAAGATGGATGTAATGAAGTTGGAGATTATGATGAGTTTTTCAAAAATGCATGGAATCGAATTGAAGCAAGAAGTAATCGAATGATAAGTGCATTGAAAAAAAAGTTGGAGAAAAATTAATGGAACATACAATATCAATAAAACTACTTTATAACTATTTCATAGAAAATAATCGTACAGTACTTTCTGATAAATAACGAATTTGTGCAGAACATTACAAAGGAAAGAAATCCTGTACGACAACTGATTATACAACAAAAAAAGAGACCGTTTCAAGTTTTGTGTAAACGTTAAAAACTGATATAAGATTTGTGAATA